>Ga0213839_1000155_pt1:132500-138000 | contig 138000 bp, 128 predicted proteins | sample SWPATP21_FD_160075 | JGI IMG/M metagenome (GOLD analysis project Ga0213839, IMG submission 160075) | Coastal seawater microbial communities from Marineland, Florida, United States - SWPA TP2 #1 | ecosystem: Environmental > Aquatic > Marine > Coastal | place: USA: Florida...
CAGCCAAAGCAATCATATCAGCCGCACTCAAAGCATCTAACCACGTTGAGTTGTACTCAAAACGCGTTTTGTCCGCGTCTAAAATTTTCAGCACCTGCTCTTGATAGGTCTTGGCATTGGCTACAATATCGTCGCGCGTCATGGGTTTCCGCGTCACGTTTTTCCCCGTGGGATCACCAATCATGGCGGTAAAATCACCCATCAAGAAAATCACCTCATGACCCATCTCTTGAAACTGACGCAACTTATTCAAAACAACCGTATGACCAAGATGAATATCAGGCGCTGTTGGATCCACTCCTAACTTGACTTTCAAAGGCTCGCCCGTAGCCAAACGCTCACGCAACGCCTCTTCGCTAGGCAACACTTCTTCCACGCCGCGCAATAATAATGCTAAATCATCGTGTGTCGACATGAATGGTTCTCCTTGTTAAGCCTTGAACCCAAAGGAATCAACTGTTGACCCATCGTGCTCGTCTCGCTATCTTAACCGCTTCAACTTAGGGCCACAAGTTGATTACACGCTACGGAGACATCATCACTATGGCTATCCGCCGATTCATTCGAACCTGCTTTGCAAGCCTCGCTCTCACCATTGCATTCACCAGCGCCTGCCTTGCGTTTATGTTGCACTTACCTGCGGAACAACTGAAAGGTGTGGATGCAAGCAATCTGACAACCCAAGAAAACATTACGATCCTACCAGGCGATACGTTTATCACATTACTCAAGCGACACAAGCTTTCGATTCAAGAATGGTACCGCCTCGATGACACAGCGCAAGACACTCTAAAACACATTCACCCTAATCACCAACTCTCCTGGCAATTACTCCAAGGTCACCTCTACACACTCAACTACAAAATCACTCCTTTAAAAACCTTGATTGTCAGCTCAGATAACCGACAACTCAACAGCACCATCACTGAACCTACACTCACAGACAAACGAGACTACTACCATTTAACCATCAACCGATCACTAGCACACGCCCTTCAACAAGCCCATTTACCCCACGCCATCATTGCCGATTTAAAAGCGATGTTTAACACGCGAGTAGATCTCGATAAACGCTTAAAATCTGGTGATACAATCGATTTACTGATAACAAACCATTACCTAGGAAACCAGATTGCCACCCACGGTCATGTCATTGCGGCAACACTACAGCATCATAAAAAAACACTCAAAGGTTTTCGCTATACCTTACCTAATGGCATCACTGGTTTTTATGATGAAGACGGTCGCAGTCTTTTGCTATCACTTAATCACTTCCCATGTCACTTCAAGCGTGTCAGCAGTCGCTTTAGTTATCACCGCATGGATCCTATTTTACATCACTATGCATCGCACTTAGGTGTCGATCTTGCTGCCCCTATGGGTACGCACGTGCATAGCATTGGTGATGGCATCGTGATCTTTGTTGGCTGGGATGGCGGTTACGGCCAAGCGATTAAAGTGCGTTATGGTCGGCATTTTGTAGCATTGTATGCACACTTGTCGCGTTATGCACCTCACCTGCATCGTGGCCAGCATGTCAGACGCGGCGAAGTCATTGGCTATGTCGGTCAAACAGGTTGGGCAACAGGGCCGCATTTGCACTTTGGTTTTTACGTGAATCGTCGCGCGATTAACTGGCTCACCTTCAAACGACCTAGCAGCCCAGACATCTCTGTGGAAGAAAGCATTCACTACCAACCATTCGTCGAAGCGATGAGTAGTGAGTTAGCCTTACACCAGCAACCTTAAGGAGCAAGGTTATGTCGGAACTTTTTATTGGTCTAATGTCTGGCACCAGCATGGATGGGATCGATGCCGTGCTCGTGGATTTCTCTAACACATCTCCTCAATGCATCGCGCATCATCACATGCCACTTTCAGCTGACCTCAAACAACGCCTGGAAAACACGCAAGGAAAAAGCTCTATTGATTTTATGGAACTGGGATCTTTGGATGTTGCCATGGGTCGGGCACTTGCGGATGCTGTGAATGCACTCATTAAGAAAAATAACATCGATAAAAACTCTGTGACAGCGATTGGTTCTCACGGACAAACACTGTTTCATCACCCACACGGCGACGAACCCTTTACACTGCAGATTGGCGACCCCAATATCATCACCGCGAACACAAGGATCACCACCATCGCTGATTTCAGACGACGTGACATGGCACTAGGCGGCCAAGGTGCGCCGCTTGCACCTGGTTTTCATGCCTATTTATTTGGTGATCAAGCACCTTGTTGCTTTGCGAATATCGGTGGCATAGCCAATATCACCGTCATGCATCCTAACAAAGAAACCATTGGCTACGACACAGGACCTGGCAACACACTATTAGACTATTGGTCCCAAACACATCAAAACGAACCCTTTGATTGTGATGGCGCATGGGCTGAAGCACATGACGTGAATCAAGAATTACTGCAAACTTTATTGGAAGACCCTTATTTTTCTATAGCCCACCCAAAAAGCACAGGGCGCGAGACTTTTAACGCCACTTGGCTCAACAAACGTTTAGAACATTTCCCCAAACTCGATCCTGGTGTAGTTCAAGCAACATTAACAGCGTTCACCGCAACGCATGTTGCAAACGCTTTAAACACACATCTTGATACTGGAAACGTTTGGGTTGCAGGTGGCGGCGTGCATAATAACAGCTTAATGCAAGCGCTATCAAAACAATGCCCTTCCTTAAGCATTCAAAGCACAGAAACCATAGGCATCCACCCTCAATGGATAGAAGCCATGGCTTTTGCTTGGATCGCTTATCAAACGCATCACGAAAAACCTGGCAACTTACCGTCCGTTACTGGTGCTAGCGAACCTGCTGTGCTGGGTGGAATATGGAATTAAAAAACCCAGCAACGCTGGGCTTCAAAAAAACAAACATCGAGAGTTACTTGCTAAGTTTGGGAAGCCTCCTGAGAGGGACTAGAACTTTCATGAGAGACACTTGAACTCCCAATAAGCTCAGATAGACTCCTTAAAATCTCCGCATTCTCTGTACTGTTAGGCTCTTTCGACAGACGATCATGCATTGCTTTCAGCGTAGGAAGAGCTATCAAGCTCTTCTTAAATAATGACTGCAAAGTATCTACTACAAACATACGATGATACAAATCAGGGTCGGGTTTTAGAGCATCAAATATGCTACGAGAACCCAATAAGAAGCTACGCTGGCTAACCTCCTCCTCTCGCCCACCTCCAACAGGAGCCTTAATAGAGAGCCTATATTTCTCCATTCTTTTCAGATCTTTCAGATCAATCATAACTAACCTCTTAAAGTGATTGCTCAACACACCTGCGTAGTCTACCAATAATGCGTAACTCAGTCACCCCCCCTGAAAATCTTCTGAAACCACGTGCTTTTGTTACACTTGAACGCTATGCACATGCACACCACTCACGCCAATTCGCTCACAACGAGCCATCATTTCCTTCCAAGACAAGCGCTGAATGCTGTTATTCCAGGCGGCATGGTAAAAGAGAATATCGTCATCGGTTTTAAGCGCTAAACCTACGTGCTGGACGTTGAGATCAGTCCCTATCAAGTGCGCAATAGGCCAAGGGCTTCTCACCCATTCAACCACTGCAATCTCAGGGAATGAATCATGGATAGCATCCAAAGATGAAGATGATAAAGGTAAAAATGGTAACTGTGATAGCTCACTATCGATAGCATCCGCCGCTTGATGCAGCTCATGCAAGCGATCCAAGGCTTCATCACGACTATCAGGGTCTTGTAAGCGCACATCGGCCAATGACCTTGCGCGTAACCACGCGCCGTAATCAATCCGAGCAGTAGCATACTGAACATCACACCCCATGTCTTCTGCCAACACTTCAGTCACATCAGACAACACACCGCGAGATTCATTCCATGGGTTCCATTGGGTCGTCATGATATGTCGCCTTTTAATGTAACATGTATCACCTTCATGATAATTCACCAGACGCATCGCTTCTTCAAAAGAAGCTAAATCGTAACATTGCATTAAAGCCAAAACAGTATTCACCCAAGTCACGCAATCAAAACAATCAGTTCGATACAGGGGCATTTGATCGATATCTGCGCCATCACCCTCACCTAAACAGCCACCTTGATACAGGCGATCTAAAAAATACTCGCATATAAAATGACAACGATCAAAAGGGGTCACTTCATGGGAGATCAGCGCAATAACGTGATTAATTTCTTCTTGGGATAACACATGATCAGGAACAACGGGGAAAGAGACTGAGGTCATGCTAACTCCTTTTTTTATGCGACAACAGTGCTATGATACACACGCAGGAGGCCTTCATGCATCACTCACTAAAACACCGACTCACAGCCTTTGGCCTGGACCCGAACAATACGGTTGTCCGCCCCCATCACCAAGGACACATCAATGACACTTACTTCATTGAGGATAGCAGCAATCGTTATGTATTGCAGCGAATCAATGACACTATTTTCACCGATATCCCCTCACTGATGCAGAACCTTGAAACCATTTCAGCACACTTAAAAAATTATTACCAAAACTCAACACGTTGCACACTGACCCTAAATAAAACTATTGACAATCATACTTTCTTTGTTGATGAAGTAACCCATTACTGGCGATTATTTGATTTAATTCCGAACACCCAAAGCATTGAACACCCCACAGATGCTATCGTGGCTTACGAGGGTGCTTATGCTTTTGGCGATTTTGTGCATGGCTTAGCTGATCTTGATCCAAACACACTTCGAGAAACGATTCCACACTTCATGAATCTACGTTTTCGACATCAACAGTTATTAGACGCCATTAAACAAGATCCCTTTGGACGCTTGACTTCTATTGAAGATGAACTCTCTTCGATACAAGCGTTGAGTGAAAACTTGCTGCAGTCACTTGAGCATGAATCACCCTTCCCCAGTCGGATCACTCACAACGATACGAAATTCAATAACTTGCTCTTTTCAGCTCAATGGAAAGCACTTTGTGTGGTTGATCTTGATACCACTATGCCTGGCAGCGTCATTCATGACTTCAGCGATCTGGTGCGAACTGCTGCGCATCGTTGCCCAGAAGACAGCACAGACTTATCACTCGCTAAGATTGAGCCTGATCTCTTTGAAGCCTTATACAAAGGCTATTGCGATGGCTTGCAGAGCACCATCACCCCATTTGAACGTGACACTATGCTGCGTTTTTCTCATTTAATGCCGATCATGGTCGGCTTACGCTTTTATACCGACTATCTATTAGGAGATACGTATTTCTCTACAACACATGAGAAACAAAACTTACATCGCGCTAGAGTGCAGACACGTTTGGCGGAGGGATTGTTTAGAGATCTGCCTTTTTTAACGCCCCCCGGTTCGCGTTAGCGAATCCGTTGGGGGTTGTATCTTAACGGATACTTCAAATAGGTTTAGTCTTTGATGAAGGAGTCAGGTAACCGCACGTCTGGGGGCCGTTCGAAAACGAACCTTTTGGATCAGGTGCGTTACCTGACGTTATTCA
>Ga0213839_1000157_pt1 | contig 136310 bp, 135 predicted proteins | sample SWPATP21_FD_160075 | JGI IMG/M metagenome (GOLD analysis project Ga0213839, IMG submission 160075) | Coastal seawater microbial communities from Marineland, Florida, United States - SWPA TP2 #1 | ecosystem: Environmental > Aquatic > Marine > Coastal | place: USA: Florida | collected 2016-08-14
CCGTCGCGCTGGACCCCGAGGCGGGCGAGATCACCGTCAGCGGGCTGACGCTGCCGCCGGCCCCGGGCCACGCGCATGAGCTCTGGCTGATCGCCGCGGGCTCCGCGCCGGTCTCGCTGGGGGTGGTGCCGCCGGGGCCGCCGGTCACCATCGCGTTGCCCGACGCGCTGCGCCCGGCGGTGGGGCCGGGCACGCTGCTGGCGATCAGCGACGAACCCGCAGGCGGCTCTCCCACCGGCCAGCCCACCGGCCCGGTGCTGGCCGCGGGCCCCATAACGTCCTCGTGATCGCAATGTGATCGGGTCAGATGAAACCCGATCGCCGGTCCCTCCGTACCCTTGGGTGACGCGGCCCCGAAACGGGCGCCGCGCAGAACCCCAAAAGGAGGACGACGAATGTTTATCAAGACCCTGACGGCCACCGCCACCGCCGCCACCCTGACCGCGACGCTGGCCTTCGCCGACGATCACGGCGCCGGCGCAAACCCGATGGTCGGCGGCGCGCCGATGTTCGCGGACAAGACCATCGTGGAGAACGCCGTGAACTCCGCCGATCACACCACGCTGGTGGCGGCGGTCAAGGCCGCGGATCTGGTCGACACGCTCTCGGGCGAGGGGCCGTTCACCGTCTTCGCCCCCACCAACGCCGCCTTCGACCTGCTGCAGAAAGGCACGGTGGAAAGCCTTCTGAAGCCGGAAAACAAGGCCGCGCTGCAAAAGGTGCTGACCTGCCACGTGGTCGCGGCCAGCGCCATGTCGGACGCGATCCAGGGCATGATCGCCGATGACGGCGGCATGCACCCGGTGCCGACCGTCGGCGGCTGCACCCTGCAGGCCAAGATGGACGGCGACATGATCGAGCTGACCGACGAACGCGGCCGCACCGCCACTGTGACCATCGCCGATGTGAAGCAGTCGAACGGCGTCATCCACGTGATCGACACCGTGCTGCTCCCGGCGATGTGATCCATCCGGCGCGCGGCGGCCCCTGACCGGGCCGCCGCACCGCGCTATACTGAACGGACGGAGTGAAAGGAGACGCCATGCACCGCCGCATGTTCCTGACCGCCGCCACGGCCGCCGCCGCCACCGGGCTGACCGCCCGCCGGGGCCGCGCCGGAGAGGAGACCTTCGAGATCACCCGCAGCGCGGCGGAGTGGCGCCAAATGCTGACCGATCTGCAATATGCGGTGATGCGGCAGGAGGCGACCGAACCGGCCTATTCCTCTCCCCTCGACAAGCTCTACGACCCGGGCACCTACCTCTGCCGGGGCTGCGACCTGCCGCTTTATTCATCGGAACACAAGTTCAACAGCGGCACCGGCTGGCCCAGCTTCTATCAGAGCCTGCCCGATGCCATCGGCACCAAGACCGACCGCAAGCTGTTGTTTCTGGTGCGGACCGAATGTCACTGCCGCCGCTGTGGCAGCCATCTGGGCCATATCTTCGACGACGGTCCACCACCGACCGGCCAGCGCCATTGCATCAACGGCGTCAGCCTGAAGTTCCGGCCCGCCTGACACGAGGGGGCCGGAAACGATCCGGTCTCAGTCCTTGAAGTTGCGGCTTTCCTTGATCTGGTCCCAGGCCCAGACCACTTCCTGCAGCTGCTCTTCCTGGCTGCGGTCGCCGCCGTTCATGTCCGGGTGCAGCACCTTGATCAGTTTCTTGTAGGCGCGGCGCACCTCGGTCTTGGTCCAGCTGTCCTTGGCCTCCAGAATCTCGATCGCGCGCCGCTCGGTCGGCGGCAGGCGGCGGCCGACGGCGCCGCGCCCGGGGTTCTTGGTGGCATTGGCGCCCAGCACCTGGTGCGGGTCCTCGATGCCCAGCCGGGCCCAGGCCCGCGCCTCCGGATCGCCCAGCGGCCTTGTGGTGCGCTCCCAGACCTTGTCCTTGGTCTGCTGCGCGTTCAGCTCCGCCTCGGTGGTGCCCTCGAAGAAGTTCCACTTCTGGTTATATTCACGCACGTGCTGCTGGCAGAACCAGTAGAAATCGTCCAGCACATCCGGCGCCTTGGGCGCGCGGAACTTGCCGGGCAGATTGCAGCCGGGGTGATCGCAGATCCGGGTCGATGTTTCCGACGCCCCCGACATGCCGCGCCGGCCGCGCGGGTTCTTTTTCTTGGCCGACGAAACCGACATATCGAAGCCAAACGGATCCGATTTTGACATGGCGCTGCTCCTTAGCGACGGGGCGTTCTGGACTCGGACGCCGGAGTTTAATCTAAGTGGCGCGAGATAGAAGAGGGGGCGGCAAAAAATTTGCCGTATGAGCGAAATATGGGTGTGACCGAGGAAATTGAAACCCGTCTGCAGGCGGCCTTCGCGCCGCGCGCGCTGGAGGTGGTGGACGAAAGCGAGATGCATCGCGGCCATGCGGGCTACCGCGAGGGCGGCGAGAGCCATTTCCGGGTGCGAATCCGCGCCGACGCCTTTTCCGCGCAAAGCCGGCTGCAACGTCACCGCGCGGTGCACGCGGCGCTGGGCGCCGATCTGGTGGGGCGCATCCACGCGCTGGCACTGGATATCGACGGCTAGGGGGCTGAAGCGCGCCCTACAGCGGGACGTCCAAGCCTTTCCCCCCAGCGCGGAATCAAGCCCGCAGGGCGCCGCGCAAGCGCCGGACCGTCCCCGCGGTCTGGCGCTTGGTCGAGGTAGGCGCGTCGCTCGGATTTCGTCCTGACTTGGCTGCCATAAAGTGAACCGAACTGCCGTTGCGAGCGCCAGCCCCCGCTCCGGCGCTTGCGCGGCTTGCTCTGCCGACCAACCGTAGGGAGCAATCCGCCCACCAGCGGCCTCAGCCGCGCCCCTTGTCCTCGGGAGTGTCTTCCGCGTCCTCCTCGGCGCTCTCTGCCTCGTCCCCACTCGCCTCATCCTCAGCTTCCCCACGCAGCGGCGGCTCATGCGGGTCGGCGGGCCAGGCCGAGGGCGCGCCGGGTTCCGGCGGCAGCGGCGCGTTGGGATTGGGCGCCTCCACCAGCCGCGGCGCGCCGGTGGGCGCGGTGGGGTCGGGGACGTCCATCACCCGTGGCCGGAACGCCTCTTCCGCGCCGTCCTTCGGCCGCCGGAACACCAGCACATTGCGCCAGTTCACCGTCGTGCCGGTCAGCCCGCTGCGCTCGTCGCTGGGCAGCAGCTCGGCGCGCAGGTACTCCCAGCCGTCCGCGCCCATGCGGTTGAGCAGCTCCTCCACCGTCAGCGCAAAGCGCGCCTCGGGCGCCTTCACGCCCTTCGCCTTCTGGCCCTTGGAGGGCGCCGGAATGACCTTGTATTCGTATCGGGGCATCGTGTTCCCTTCCTGCCGGGTCGCGGCAATCTAACAGCTTGCGCGGCGGGGGAAAGAGGCGGCGGCGCGCTGCACGCAAATCCGCCGGTGTCGCGGCAGGCGGGGCGGGCGGGTCCGGGCAGGGGGGGGCGCCGCAAAAGAAAACGCCCGGGCGATCGAACCGCCCGGGCGCTTGTTTCGTTTTCATCGGGCCGGGGCTTATTCCCAGCAGCCCACCAGCACCGTCATCGCCAGCGCCTGACGGCTCAGGTCGTCCGGCGGCAGCGGCCCGCCGGCGGCCAGATCCTCGCCGATCTCGATCCCGGCGGCGGTCAGCACCGCGCGGATCGCCCCGGCATCGGCGGCAAAGCTCACGTCCTCGGGCAGGCGCTTGTCGTCCGCCGCGCGCGGCAGCAGCAGCCCGACCACGCCGCCGCCGGCATCCAGAACCGGCCCGCCGGCATCGCCCGGCAGCGGCGTCATCGCCAGCCGCGTCAGCTCCGGCTCGCCGGCCAGCCCCTTGAGGTCTGCCACCGTGCCGAAGGTCAGCGTCGGCGCGCCCAGCACCCCGCCGTAGGAGTAGCCGGAGACCGCAACGTCCGACTGCAGTCGCGGCTCACCCGTGCGCAGCCGCGCCACCGCCATCGGCGCCAGCGGCACCTCCGGGCGCAGCACCGCCAGCCCGCGGCCCGCGTCCAGCGCCGCAACCTGCGCCGGGTAGTCGTGATCCAGCGTGATCCGGGTGCAGCCCTCGACCGCCTCCGCGGTGGTCAGCACCATGCCGGTGCCGTCGATGTAGAAACCCGAGCGCGACCGCTTCGGCTTGCGCACCTCCAGCCCCGAGATCAGGTCGACGTTCTGCGGCGCATCGGCGCCTGCGCCCGGGTCCAGCACGCCGTCGGTGCGCTCGAAACTGGTGCGCATCTCGGCCAGCACCCGGCGGCGGCGCTCCTCGTCGCCCTGCGGCCAGATCAGGGTGAAGCCCTTGATCTCGCCGCCCTTCAGCGACGCCTCGGTATAGGACACGATGCCCTTGCCGCGCCCCTCGATGGTAAAGCTGGTGCCCTCGCGCTGGCGCGGGCCCTCCAGCGGCACGATCTCCAGCGTCTGCATGATGTCGTAAAGGCCGAACAGCGTCGCCTGGGTGCCCGGCTGGCTGATCAGCAGCACCCGGATGCCCGCGTCGCCGGTGGCGTCGTAATGGGCAAAGGGCGACTCGTAGCGCGCGAAGGCGACCTCGCCCATCGGCATCTGCAGCGCGATCCCGGCGCGGTCGTCGCGCAGGTACTGCATGCCGACGCTGATCAGCGGCGCGTTGTATTCATCCATCAGCGCTTGGCGCTGGCGGGTGGTCAGTACACCGGTCGGCTCATAACCGCGCGCCGCCTGCCAGTCCGACATCGAGGCGCGGGTGCCGCGCCCGAAGGCGCCGTCGATCGCGGCGTCATAGAAGCCGGCGGCTTTCAGCGCCACCTGCAGCGCGCGCCGTTCCTCTGCGCTGAGCGCCCGTTCGCTCTGCCGCGCCTGCGCCGGTGTCTCGTCGGCCGGGATCGGCTCGGGCTCCGGGGCCGCCTCGGTCTGCGCCAGCTGCGGTTGCGCCGGGGTGGCGGTGTCGGTCGCCGCGCTGTCGCGCACCGGCCAGAACTGCTGGCCGAAATCCTCCGGCCCTACCACGAAGGAATCCTGCGGGATCTGCCCCTGCAGGCGGTACACCCGCAGCACCCGTTCTGCATCCGGGCGGGTATAGGGACCCAGGGCGATGCCGTACCAGCCGCCGCCCAGGGTAAAGCCGTTCACATCGGCCAGCTGGCCGGAGAACAGGCTGGCGCGTTCGCGCGCGGTGATCAGGCTGGGGTGGGCCTCGATCTGGACCCAGGCGGTCTCCTGCGCCATGGCGGGGCGCAGCAGGCTGACAGTGATAATCAGAAACACGGCGAACAGTTTGTGCATTATCGGTCTCTTGCTGTGGCAAACACGAATATGCCTTGCAGATAATCAGGAAACGCATCCGATGACCATGGTCGAAAACCGTTGGAATTCCCCCTGTTGCGCGTTGACCCTTGCCCGCAGGGGGCATAGGAAAGGCGCGCCTCAAAAGGTTCAGGAAAGAGCGGCCCCCATGACCGAAGCCATGACCGGAAAACCGACGCCCCCGCGCTCCTTTCAGGAGATTATCCTGCGTTTGCAGGGGTATTGGGCATCCAAGGGCTGCGCCGTGCTGCAACCCTACGACATGGAGGTGGGCGCCGGCACCTTCCACCCGGCCACCACGCTGCGCGCGCTGGGCTCGAAATCCTGGGCGGCCGCCTACGTGCAGCCGTCGCGCCGGCCGACCGACGGCCGCTATGGCGAGAACCCGAACCGCCTGCAGCATTATTACCAGTTTCAGGTGCTGATCAAACCCAGCCCGCCGGACCTGCAGGCGCTCTACCTCGGGTCGCTCGAAGCCATCGGCATCGACATGGACCTGCACGACATCCGCTTCGTCGAGGACGACTGGGAAAGCCCGACGCTGGGCGCCTGGGGCCTCGGCTGGGAGGTCTGGTGCGACGGTATGGAAGTCAGCCAGTTCACCTATTTCCAGCAGGTCGGCGGCCACGACTGCAAACCGGTCTCGGGCGAGCTGACATACGGGCTGGAACGGCTGGCCATGTACGTGCTGGGCATCGACCACGTGATGGAGATGCCCTACAACGACCCGCAGACGCCGATCCCGCTGAGCTACGGCGACGTGTTCCGCCAGACCGAGCAGGAATATTCCCGCTTCAACTTCGACGTGGCCGAGACGGAAATGCTCCTGCGTCACTTCGAGGATGCCGAGGCCGAATGCGAGGCGATCCTGGCCCACCCGCACGAGGACCCCAAGACCGGCAAGAAGATCATCATGGCGCACCCGGCCTATGACCAGTGCATCAAGGCCAGCCACCTGTTCAACCTGCTGGACGCGCGCGGCGTGATCTCGGTCACCGAACGCCAGGCCTATATCGGCCGGGTGCGGGCGCTGGCCAAGAAATGCGCCGACGCCTTCGTCCAGACCGAAGCCGGCGGCGCGGCGGCGTGACCGGCCCCGGCGCGGAGCACCTATCATGAACGGCAAGATCCTCGCCTCCCTGATCGTCGTCAGCGCGCTGATTTTCGGCGGGGTGATGTATTACATGCAGGTCTACGGCTACTACTACGAGGTCGAGCCGACCCCGGGCCAGGACGTGCGGCTGGTCGCCCGCAACAGCGAGGTCGCCGAACCGATCGCCTACAGTGATTTCCGGGCGATCGACGCCGACAGCTCGCCGATCCGCTACCGCGCCTGCTTCACCACGCCGCTCAGCGCCGACGAGCTGGCGAAAACCTATGTGGAACTCGACAGCGGCGAGCCGCGCATCGCGCCCGGCTGGTTCGACTGTTTCGATGCCGAGGCCATCGGCGCGGGCATCGAGGCGGGCGGGATCCGTGTTTTCCTGTCGCACAAGAACATCGCCTATGGCGTCGACCGCGTGGTCGCCATCGCCCGGGACGGCCACGGCTGGGCCTGGGAGGAACTGAACGATTGCGGCCACAAGGCCTATGACGGCACGCCGGTGGGCGAGGAATGCCCGCCCCGGCCCGAAACCGGGACAGACAGCGGGGCAGGGGGTTGAGCCTTCCCTTCGCACCCCGCAGCCTGTATCCGCTGAACCAACCCGCGCGCGCACCGTTTTCACCGCGCTGACCGCCCCTCAAGACCGCCCGAGGACATCCGATGCCCGACCTTCTGATCGAACTGTTTTCCGAGGAAATCCCGGCCCGCATGCAGACGCGTGCCGCCGAGGACCTGAAAAAGCGGATGACCGACGGTCTGGTCGAGGCCGGCCTGACCTACGGCCATGCCACCGCCTTCTCGACCCCGCGCCGCCTGGCGCTGGCCGTCGAGGGGCTGCTGGCCGAATCGCCCACCCTGAAGGAAGAGCGCAAAGGCCCCAAGGTCGGTGCGCCGGACAAGGCCATCGAAGGCTTCCTGCGCGGCGCCGGCATCACCCGTGACCAACTCGAAGAGCGCGACACGCCCAAGGGCGCGGTCTATTTCGCCAGCATCGAGAAACCGGGCCGCCCGGCGGCCGAGATCGTGGCCGAGGTGCTGGAAGCCACCATCCGCAACTTCCCCTGGCCGAAATCCATGCGCTGGGGCGCGGGCTCCCTGCGTTGGGTGCGGCCGCTGCATTCGATCCTCTGCATCCTCACCGATGAGGCGGGCGCCCGGGTGGTGCCGCTGGACGTGGACGGCATCCAGGCGGGCGACAGCACCGAGGGCCACCGCTTCATGGCGCCGGGCCGTTTCGCCGTCACCTCCTTCGATGACTACCAGGCCAAGCTGAAACGCGCCCATGTGGTACTCTCGCCCGAGGAGCGGGCCGAGCATATCTGGGCCGACGCCACCAACGGCGCCTTCGCCGCGGGTCTCGAAGTGGTCGAGGACAAGGGCCTGCTCTCCGAGGTCGCGGGCCTCGTCGAATGGCCGGTGGTGCTGATGGGCGAGATCGGTGCCGATTTCCTCGACCTGCCGCCGGAGGTGCTGCAGACCTCGATGAAGGAACACCAGAAGTTCTTCTCGGTACGCGATCCCAAATCCGGCCGCATCGTCAAGTTCGTCACTGTCGCCAACCGCGAGACCGCCGATCACGGCGCCACCATCCTCGCCGGCAACCAGAAGGTGCTGGCGGCGCGGCTGTCGGATGCCAAGTTCTTCTGGGACAACGACCTGCGCGTCGCCAAATCGGACCTCACCGCCTGGACCGACGCGCTGGAGAACGTGACCTTCCACAACCGGCTGGGCAGCCAGGGCGAGCGCATCCGCCGCATCGCGTCGCTGGCCCGCGAGCTGGCCTCCGCCGTGGGCGCCGACAAGGGTGCGGCCAAACAGGCCGCCGAACTGGCCAAGGCGGATCTGTCGTCGGAAATGGTCTATGAATTCCCCGAGCTTCAGGGCGTCATGGGCCGCTACTACATCGCCGCCGCGGGCCACAGCCCGGACATCGCGGCGGTGGCCGAAGAGCATTACTCGCCGCTCGGCCCGTCCGACGATGTGCCCACCGCGCCGCTATCCGTAACCGTGGCGCTGGCCGACAAGCTGGATACGCTCACTGGCTTCTGGGCCATCGACGAGAAACCCACCGGCTCCAAGGACCCCTTTGCGCTGCGCCGTGCCGCGCTGGGCGTGATCCGGCTGATCCTGGCCAATGACCTGCGGCTGCCGCTCGACCGCTACATCGACGCCCAGATCCTGCGCCACAAGATCCACCTGCACCGCGACGCCGACGAGACCCAGCTCGCCGCCCTGCGCGACATCAACGAGGAAATCGCCGAACATGGCGTCTTCGGCTCCGCCTTCCGCGCCGTGCTGGACCGGCTCACCGGCAAATCCGGGGTCGATACCTCCGAAGAGTCGCTGCTGCGCACCATCGGCGATCTGGTGCCCGATCTCTCCACCGACCTGATGGTGTTCCTGCACGACCGGCTCAAGGTCTACCTGCGCGACCAGGGCATCCGCCACGACGTGATCGACGCCTGCATCGCGATGCCGGGGCACGACGATCTGAACCTGCTGGTCAAACGCGCCGTGGCACTCAGCGCGGTGCTGCAGACCGAGGATGGCGAGAACCTGATCCAGGGCTTCAAGCGCGCCAACAACATCCTCACCCAGGCCGAGGAAAAGGACGGGGTGGAGTACTCCTTCGGTGCCGATCCCAAGTTCGCCGAGACCGACAGCGAACGGGCGCTGTTCGCGGCGCTGGAACTGGCCGAAAACCGGATCGCACCGGCGCTGCAGGCCGAGGATTTCCCGGGCGCCATGGCCGCCATGGCGGCGCTGCGCGGCCCGATCGACGCCTTCTTCGAAGAGGTGCAGGTCAATACCGACAACGAGACCCTGCGCCGCAACCGCCTGAACCTGCTGCACCAGATCTGCACCACCTGCGGCCAGGTCGCCGACCTCACCCGTATCGCGGGGTAGGGGCGGGGGCGGCGGCCTCTTCCATTCTCCGAGCCAAAGGCCCCTGCGCGGAATCAAGGCCGCAGGCCGCCGCGCAAGCGCCGGACCGTCCCCGCGGTCTGGCGCTTGGCCGACGTAAGTACGCCGATCAGACTTCGTTCGGATCTGGCTGAGATAAAGTGCGCCGAATAGCCGTTGCTGCGCCACACCACGGTCCGGCGCTCGCACGGCTTGTTCCGTGGGGCCACCGGCCTGTACCGCCCGGGCATACGAGTTGGCCCACGAACACACCGCCGCACGCTCCCCTGCCTCCCGCTTCCTCTTGCGCGCGCCGCGCGCGCGCCTATGCTGCTGGAACACGATAGGTGCCGCAGTGCAGAATGATGCAGAATAACCCCCACACCACCCTGGTGACCCCCACCGCTCCGATCGACGCCACCACCCATGGCGGCCGGGCCAAATGCCTGCAGCGCCTGGTGCGGCTCGACCTGCCGGTGCCGCGCACCGTCTCGCTCTCCTTCGGGGCGGTCAAACGGATCGCCGCCGGCCAGATGCCCGACATCGCCTCGGTCGACGACCAGTTCCCGCCCGACACGCTGCTCTGCGTGCGCCCCTCGTCTGAGGACCCCGACTGGGGCGGTCCGGGCGCGGTGCTCAACATCGGCATGAACGACGCCCAGTACAAACGGCTGTCCGAACGGCTCGGGCCCAAGGCCGCCGCGGCGCTCTATTCCCGCTTCGTGCAGGGCTACGCCACCCATGTCGCCCGGCTCGACCCGGACCTGTTCGACAGCGACCCGGACGAGGGCCACAAGGGCCTGCAACGGATGCTGCGCGCCTACGAGGACGAGGCCGACGAACCTTTCCCGCAATCGCGCACCGAACAGCTCAGCGGCGTGCTGCGTTCCATGGCCCGGGCGTGGGAGGGCACCTCGGCCCGCCTGCTGCGCCAGGCCAAGGGCGCGCCGACCGATGCGGGCCTCGGCCTTGTGGTGCAGGAGATGATCCCGGGGCTGGGCCAGGGTGAATGCGGCTCCGGCGTGCTGCAACTGGTCGATCCGGTCACCGGCCTGCCGCAGCTCACCGGCCGCTACCTCAGCCAGAGCCAGGGACGCGAGGCGCTCGGCGCCGGCGCCGCCGCGCTCTACCTGGAAAAGGATCCGCGCGGTCCCTCGCTGGAGGAACTGGCGCCCGAGGCTTTCGAGGCGCTCAAGGCCGACGCCGCCCTGATGCGCCGCAAGCTGCGCGAAGAGATGCAGGTGGAATTCGTCATCCAGGACGGCGAGGTGCATATCCTCGACGGCGTCCGGGTGCCGCGCAGCCCGCGCGCGGCGGTGCGCATCGCCGTGCGGCTGGCCGAGGACGGCATCATCCCGGCCGAAGAGGCGGTGATGCGGGTCGATGCCCATTCGCTGAACGAACTGCTGCACCGCCAGGTCGCCCCGGATGCCGACCGCGACGTGCTGGCCACCGGCATCGGCGCCAGCCCGGGGGCGGCCACCGGCCGCATCGTGTTCTCCGCCACCGCCGCCCAGGCCAGCGCCGCGCGCGGCGAGCCCTGCATCCTGGTGCGCCGCGAAACCGCGCCGGAGGACGTGCGCGGCATGCATGCCGCCGTGGGCGTGCTGACCGAAAAGGGCGGCATGACCAGCCACGCGGCGGTGATCGGCCGCGGCCTCGGCCTGCCGTGCATCGTCGGCGCCTCCGCGCTCGGCTTCAACACCCGCGACAAGATCCTCAAGGCGCCCGACGGCCGGGTGCTGCGCGAGGGCGATATCGTCACCCTCGACGGCACCTCCGGCCAGGTGCTGGCGGGCGAACCGGCGATGCTGGAGGCGGCGCTCGACGATGCCTTCCAGACGCTGATGGGCTGGGCCGACGCGGCGCGCGACATCGGCATCCGCGCCAATGCCGACACCCCCGCCGATGCCCAGACGGCGCGCAACTTCGATGCCCAGGGCATCGGCCTGTGCCGGACCGAGCACATGTTCTTCGAACCAGGCCGCCTGACCGTGATGCGCGAGATGATCTTTGCCGAGACCAGCTCGGGCCGCGCCGAGGTGCTGTCGCGGCTGCTGCCGATGCAACGCGAGGATTTCATCCAGCTGTTCCGCATCATGGAAGGCCGCCCGGTCTGCATCCGCCTGTTCGACCCGCCGCTGCACGAGTTTCTGCCCACCACCCGCTCCGGCCAGCGCGAACTGGCCGAGGCGCTGGACCTGCCGGTCTCCGACGTCACCCGCCGGATCGAGGCGATGGCGGAATACAACCCCATGCTGGGCCTGCGCGGGGTGCGGCTCGGCGTCACCGTGCCCGAGATCTACGAGATGCAGGCCCGCGCCATCTTCGAGGCGACGCTGGAGGCCAGCCGCTCCGGCGATCCGGTGGTGCCGGAAATCATGATCCCGCTGGTCTCGGCCAAACGCGAGGTGGAACTGATCCGCGGCCGCATCGACGCCGTCGCCGCCGCGGTGCGCTCCGAGCGCGGCCAGGAGTTCGCCTATCGCCTCGGCGTCATGGTCGAGACCCCGCGCGCCGCCCTGCGCGCCGCCGAGATCGCGCCGCATGTGGCCTTCCTCAGCTTCGGCACCAACGACCTGACGCAGATGACTTATGGCCTGTCGCGCGACGACGCCGGCCGCTTCATGTCCGATTACGTGAAAAAGGGCGTCTTCCCCGAGGATCCGTTCCACGTGCTCGATATCGAAGGGGTGGGGGAGCTGTTGCAGCTGGGCGCCGACCGCGGCCGCGCCGCCAACCCCGACATCACCCTGTCGATTTGTGGTGAACACGGCGGTAACCCCGAATCAATCTCCTTCTGCCGCGATGCGGGGTTCGATTACGTGTCCTGCTCGCCGTTCCGGGTGCCGGTGGCGCGCCTTGCCGCCGCCCAGTTCGCCATTGCCGAGGCCACCGGGCAGGAGATCGGTTAACCCGTTGTAAGTTCGGGCAATACCACCGGGCCCCGGACCTCGGCGCGCCCCCGCATTGCGTTCGCAAACTGCCCGGATTCCGGGCATAACTGGACTTTTCGGCCCATCTGGGCTAGGCCGCGGTCTGCGCTCGCCTGGGGAGGTCTGGCGCCGACAATGCGTTGTGGGGTTACCATGAAAAGACTTCTGACCGCGGTCGCCGTGATTTCTGCGGTGCTCTCTCCTCTGGCCGTGCAGGCCGAAACCGGGCTCAAGGGCCTGTTCCAGCGTGAGCAATCGACGCTCAACACCGTGCCGGGCAACCGGCTGAAGGCGCTGCTCACCGTCTCGCGCCCGAACCGCAAGGCCAAGCAGATGCCGTTCTCCTTCTCCAAGGCCTGGCTCGACGCCCAGCCCGAGGCGGAGGGCGGCGACAACTGGAAATGCCTGTCCGAGGCGCTTTACTTCGAGGCCCGCGGCGAAACCGTCAAAGGCCAGTTCGCGGTCGCCGAGGTGATCATGAACCGGGTCAAGAGCGCCCGCTTCCCCGGCAGCCTCTGCGGCGTGATCCGCCAGGGCACCGGCAAACGCTACCAGTGTCAGTTCACCTACACCTGCGACGGCTACGCCGAGGTGATCTCCGAACCCAAGGCGTTCGAGCGGGTCTCCAAGGTCGCCCGCGCGGTGATGGACGGGGTCGCCGGCAACCTGACCGAAGGCGCCACCCATTACCACACCAAGGCGGTGCGGCCGCGCTGGGCCCGGGTCTATCAAAAAACCGCGCAGATCGGCGATCACATCTTCTACCGGCACAACTACCGGACTGCCTCGACCGACTGATCCGGCGACGCTTTCGTTTGCTGGTGCGGCGCGAACGGGCCTGTTAGAAGGGCGCGCGCGGCCTAAACCTCGGGCTGTGAAACATCCCGACCAAAGGCCAAGCTCATGAGCACCGAAACCCGCCTCGCCTTCGCGCATCCCTCCGAACGGGCCGTGGCCACCGCGCCGCGCGGCCCGCTCGACCGCATCTCGGTGCGCGACCATGTGGTCGAGGTCGAGATCGGCGCCTTTCAGGCCGAACGCGGCACCACCCAGAGGGTCCGGTTCAACGTGGTGGTCGAGGTGCAGCCGCTGACCGGCCCGATCGACGACGACGTCGACCGCATCCTGTCCTACGACCGGGTGACCGAGGCGATCGAGCACGAGTTCACCGAAGAGCGTCTGAACCTGCTGGAAACCCTGGCCGAGCGCATCGCCGAACGCATCCTGCAGGAACCGCAGGCGGTCCGCGCCTTCGTCCGTGTCGAAAAGCTCGACCGCGGCCCCGGCGCGCTGGGGGTGGAGATCGTCCGCGCCCGCAACCAGATCGACCACGGGCCGCTGGTCGAGGACGACCGGCCGCACCCCCGGCTGGTCTATCTGTCCAACGCCGCCATCGCCTCCGATCATCTCTCCGGCTGGCTCGACCAGCTCGAACAGGGCGAGCGGCCGCTGGTGCTCTGCGTCGGGGCGCCCGACCTTGCGGCACCGCAGACCGGGCACAAGATGACCCAGCGCCGGATCGATCTGCTGGCCATCGAACAAAACGCCTGGGTGTTGGCCGCTCGCGATCCGCGCTGCGTGGTGGTTGCCACCCGGACCGAACTCGACTGGGCGATGAAACACGGCCAGATCAGCGTCTGGGCGCCGTCCAAGATCGTGCTCGACGCGGTCGACGGCCCCTCGGCCCAGCCCGGCGACGCGGTGGCGCTGGCGGCCTGGTTCGCCGCCACCTTCGCCGCCGAGGAAATGCTGGTGATCGGCGCCGATCTGCCCGCCGGGGCCGGGGTGCCGCTGCGCCGTCTGCCGGTGGAACAGGCGCGCCTATGACCTTCTACTACCGCCCGCTGGTGCAGCACGGGACCAGCCGCCCCGATCACGCCCTGCCGCTGGCCGGCGGGCCGCTGTGGTTCACCCATGTGGAGGCGCTGGCGCGCGGCCGCGCGCCGCAGGTGATCCCGGCCGAAGAGGTGCCCGATCACGACCTCGCCCCGCTGACCGCGCCCCGTGCCCCGGTGGCGGGGATGACGATGGACCGGCCCCGGATTATGGGCATCCTCAACACCACGCCCGACAGCTTCTCCGACGGCGGCAAGCACCACGCCGCCGCGGCCGCGCTGGACGGGGCCCGCGCGATGATCGCCGACGGCGCCGACATCCTCGACATCGGCGGCGAATCCACCCGTCCCGGCTCCGCCGAGGTCCCGGTGGACGAAGAGATCGCCCGCACCGCCCCCGTGATCGCCGCGATCCGCGCCGAAAGCGCCGTGCCGATCTCCATCGACACCCGCAAGGCCGCCGTCGCCCGCGCCGCGCTCGATGCCGGCGCCACCCTCGTCAACGATGTGGCTGGGTTCACCTTCGACCCCGATCTCGCCCCGCTCTGCGCCGCCCGCGCCGTGCCGGTCTGCGTCATGCATTCGCAGGGCGATCCGGAAACGATGCAGCAGGATCCGCGCTATGACGACGTGCTGCTCGACGTGTACGATTTCCTCGCCGGCCAGATCGCGAGGCTGGAGGCGCACGGTATCCCCCGCGCCGAGATCGTCACCGATCCGGGCATCGGCTTCGGCAAGACCGTTGACCACAACCTCACCCTGCTGCGGGGCCTCGCGCTGTTCCACGGGCTCGGCTGCCCGATCCTGCTCGGCGTCTCGCGCAAGGGTTTCATCGGCAAGATCGGGCAGGAACCGCGGGCAGAGGCCCGCGCCCCCGGCTCCATCGCCGTGGGCCTCGCCGGTTTCGCCCAGGGGGTGCAGATCCTGCGCGTCCACGACGTCAGCGAAACCGCCCAGGCCCTGCGCCTCTGGCAGGCGGCCCGGGGCTAGGGGAAAGCCCGCCAGCGCGGTTGTTCCGCAGATGGGTGGGATCTGTACAGAATCGCCGCCAAACTCCCCAGCTTCTCCCGGCCCTTCCCGGTAAACGCCCCGTACGTTCCGTTCACGCTGGAATTTCCCTTTCAGTCCAACGAAAGGCCGGGACTCCGATTGGGGAGTTTCCATCCAATTTTGTACAAATCGAACATTTTTCGCCCGTTTCAGCGCCCGAAGGCGTTAATGGACCCGGTCCCTCACGCGAAAAAGTGACCGGAACCCGCTGATTTTTCGAGGAAACCGGGAAACCATCCACAATCCGCCCACAGGCGGCCGACTCACCGCCCCAGAAACAGCCGCCGCAACGCCCCGTACTGGCTCAATCCCACGCCGCACAGGATCAGCACCAGCGCCGTCAGCAACGACGGCGGCAGCGGCTCGCTCAGGATCAGCGCCCCCAGCAGAACCGACCACACAGGCACCATGTAATTGACAATGCTCAGGAAAACCGGCCCCGCCGTGCGCACTAGCGTGACCCGCAACAGGTTCGCCCCCGCCGTCGGCACCAGCCCGAGGAAGGCCACCAGCCACAGCGTCTGTGCCTCCGGCATCGGCGGCACCCCTTCCACCGTCAGCGCCACGGGCACCACCCCGATCGCGCCGATCAGCAGCAGGATTGCCGACAGACCGATCGGGTCCACCGGCGGCAGCGTCCGCATCTGCACCGAGCTGATCGCATAGCAGGCCGCCGCACCGACACAGGCGATCCGCCCCGGCATCTCCAGAGAAAGCCCAGTAGAATCAAAGGCCTGCCCGCCGATCAGAAGGGCGACGCCGAAAAAACCGATGACAAATCCCAGCGTTCGCCGCAGCGTCATCCGCTCTCCCGGCACGAACACATGCGCCAGCGGCAGCACGATCAAAGCCACGCTTGCCATCGACACCCCGGCAAAGCCGGAGGTCACATATTGCTGCCCCCACGCCAGCAACATGAACGGAACGGTCGAGCTGAGAAAGCCGATGGAAAACAGCGTAACCCATTGAATTCCCGTCGGTGCCGCCGCGAACAGCCGCCCGCCGCGCAGCGCCCAGACCGCACAGGTCAGCGCCGCCCCGAAGCCGATCCGCGAGGCCGCCAGCCAGAACGGCGGCAACCCGGCCAGAGCCATCTCCTGCACCAGGAAGGTGCCGCCCCAGATCAGTCCGAGAATGCTCAGCATGATCCAGCTTTTCGGCGTTATATCAGGAAGTTGGCTCATCGTACTCACCCAATGAAAAGGCCCCGGCGCGAACCGGGGCCTCAAACCATGTCACAACGGCGCGGACCCCGGCCCGCGCCGATATGCCCTTAGTTCTTTTCCTGGTCCACCAGTTTGCCGGCGGAGATCCACGGCATCATGTCACGCAGCTTCTGACCGACCTGCTCAATCTGATGCTCGTCGTTCAGACGGCGGGTGCCTTTGAAGAACGGCTGGCCGACGGCGTTTTCCTGCATGAAGTCGCGCACGAACTTGCCGGTCTGGATGTCGCGCAGAACCGCCTTCATTGCTGCCTTGGTCTCGTCGTAGGGCAGGATGCGCGGACCCGAGACATACTCGCCGTATTCGGCGGTGTTCGAGATCGAGTAGTTCATGTTGGCGATGCCGCCTTCGTAGATCAGGTCGACGATCAGCTTCACTTCGTGCAGACACTCGAAGTACGCCATTTCAGGGGCGTAGCCCGCTTCGACCAGGGTCTCGAAGCCCATGCGGATCAATTCCACCAGACCGCCGCAGAGCACGGCCTGCTCGCCGAACAGGTCGGTTTCGCATTCCTCGCGGAAGTTGGTCTCGATGATGCCCGAACGGCCGCCACCGATGGCCGAGCAATAGCTGAGGCCAAGTTCCAGCGCCTTGCCGGAGGCATCCTGATCCACGGCCACCAGGCAGGGCACGCCGCCGCCTTTGACGTATTCGCCGCGCACGGTGTGGCCCGGGCCCTTCGGCGCCATCATGATCACGTCGACGCCCGGCTTGGGCTCGATCAGGCCGAAGTGCACGTTCAGACCGTGGGCAAAGGCGATCGCGGCGCCTTCTTTCAGGTTGTCGTGGACGTATTTCTTGTAGGTTTCGGCCTGCAGCTCATCGGGCATGGTGAACATGATCAGGTCGCACCAGGCGGCGGCCTCGGCGATGCCCATCACCTGCAGCCCTTCGGCTTCGGCCTTCTTGGCGGAGGCGGAGCCTTCGCGCAGGGCGACGACAAGGTTCTTGGCGCCCGAGTCGCGCAGGTTCAGCGCGTGGGCATGGCCCTGGGAGCCATAGCCCAGGATCGCCACTTTCTTGTCCTTGATCAGGTTGATGTCGCAATCGCGGTCATAGTACACGCGCATGTCAATTCTCCGGTTCTTGTTGTGTCCGGCGCAACATGCCCCCATCAGGGCGCAAGCGCACCAACGGAATTTGATTTTTCTCCGCGTTCTGTTAGAAACCATTTCTCAATTTTGGGAAAGTTCGGAAAATTCATGCTCGACGACACCGACCGGCGCCTGCTGCGCCATCTTCAGGCCGACCCGGGCCAATCGGTGGCGGAGCTGGCCCGCGCCTCCGGCGTGGCGGCGAGCAAGGCCTATAAGCGGCTGGAGCGGCTGGAGGCCGCGGGCGTACTCAAGGGCCTGCGCGCGGTGATCGACTGGCGCGCCCTGGGCTACGCGGTGGAGGTGTCGCTGCGGGTCAGCCTCGACAAGACCGAGCCGCGCGCCTTTGACGAGTTCATGGCCGTCGCGCGGGAGGTGCCGGAGGTCTCCGAGATCCAGACCTTTCTGGGCCGGGTCGACGTGCGGCTGACCGTGCTGGCCCGCAACATGAGCCATTACCAGGAGATCTACCGCAGCCGCATCCTGACCCTGCCGCATATCGTGGACGTGGAGGCGCTGATGCATGTGACCACCATCAAGGACGTGGAGGCGCTGCCGCTGTGATCGATCTGGACGACACCGACCGGGGATTGCTGCGGGCGCTGCAGCAGGACGCGACGCTCACCGCGGCGGAGCTGGGCCGGCAGCTGGGTATCAGCCAGTCGGTCGCCTGGCGCCGGGTGAAACGGCTGACCGAGGCGGGGGTGATCAAGGGGCGGCGGCTGGACCTGGACAAGGAGGCGCTGGGCTTCGGCGTCACCGTCTTTCTGGGCGTCAAGCTCGCGGCCAAGGGCCATGTGAACCTGGAGGCGTTCGAGCGCGCGGTCACCGCCATCCCCGAGGTGCAGACGGTGCAGCATGTGCTGGGCCGTTACGATTACCGGCTGCGGGTGGTGGCGCGCGACCTGTCGGATTTCGAGCGCGTCCTGCGCCGCCGTATCATGACCCTTCCCGGTGCGGGAGAGGTGGAGGCGAACGTGGTGCTGAGCGAGGAACGGCGGCCGGGTCCGCTGGGATAACCGCTTTGCCTTTGCCCCGGGGCGCGCCGCGCGGTATGAGCGTGGGAAAAAGGAGATTGCACATGGCGCTGCTCGATACCGTCGACCCCCAGGGGCTTGAGGAATTCTCGGTCGTTTTCACCGACCGCTCGCTCAACCATATGTCCGCCGCGTTCCAGCAGGTGATGCGCGACATCTCCGACATGCTGCGCGACGTCTATGGCGCGGAAGGTGTCGCGCTGGTGCCCGGTGGCGGCACCTACGCGATGGAGGCGGTGGCGCGCCAGTTCGCCCGCGGCCAGGACGTGCTGGTGGTGCGCAACGGCTGGTTCTCCTACCGCTGGAGCCAGATCATCGAGACCGGCGGGCTGACCCAGGCGCCGACGGTGATGAAGGCGCGGCAGACCGGCAACGCGCAACCCGCCCCGTTTTCGCCCGCGCCGATCGAAGAGGTGGTGGCGGCGATCCGCGATCAGAAGCCCGGCATCGTCTTCGCCCCGCATGTGGAGACGGCGGCTGGGGTGATCCTGCCCGACGACTACGTCACCGCGATGGCCGCGGCGGCGCATGAGGTCGGCGCGTTGATGGTGCTCGACTGTATCGCCTCCGGCTGCGCCTGGGTCGACATGGGCGCGACCGGGGTCGATGTGCTGATCTCCGCCCCGCAGAAAGGCTGGAGCGCATCGCCGTCGGCCGGGCTGGTGATGCTGTCGGAACGCGCCGAGGCGCGGCTGGCAGAGACCGAGAGCGACAGTTTCGCGCTGGACCTGAAGAAATGGCGGCAGATCATGCAGGCCTACGAGAACGGCGGCCATGCCTATCACGCGACCATGCCGACGGACGCGCTGCGCGCCTTCCGCGACACCATGGCGGAGACGCGCGACTACGGCTTCGACAAGCTCTGCGCGGCGCAGTGGGAGCTGGGCAATTCCGTGCGCGCGATGCTGAGGGAGAAGGGCGTCGTTTCGGTCGCCGCCGAGGGGTTCGGCGCGCCGGGTGTGGTGGTGAGCTACACCAGCGATCCCGAGGTGCAGAACGGCAAGAAATTCGCCGCCCTCGGCATGCAGATCGCCGCCGGCGTGCCGCTGCAATGCGACGAACCGGAGGGGTTCATGACCTTCCGACTGGGGCTGTTCGGGCTCGACAAGCTCTATGACGTGCCGGCCACGGTGGCGCGGCTGAAGGCGGTTGTGGATCAGGTGCTGTAACGCGCCTGTCACCCCGCGTCGGGGTCGAACACATGGCCCGCCCGGCGTTTACGCCGGGCGGGTCAACCCGCCCCCACGGGGCGGCGCGATTGCGCCTCCCCTCGGGTTGGCGCAACCCTCATATCTTTAGAACGGATTGCGCGCCTCAGCGCACGCCCAGACCCATCTGCATCAGCGTCTTGCGCACCGGGGCCAGCGAATAGAGCGCGCTGAGCCCTGCCGCGCGGACATCGCGCAGCGGCTGCGCCCCGGCCATGGAGGCGCGGTTCAGCAGGTCGATGCCGGTGACCCGTACCATCACCTCGGAGTGGCGCGCCTTGTGATAGGCCTCCAGCATCTGCGCATCGCCCAGCCCCTCGGGCCGCGCCTCGGCCAGCTCCAAAAGTGCCCGCAGATCGCCCAGCGACATGTTCAGCCCCTGCGCACCGATCGGCGGCACCACATGCGCCGCCTCGGCCATCAGCGCCACCCGTTCGCCCGCCATCCGTTCGGCCCGCTGGCTGATGATCGGCCAGACGGTGCGGCGGGAGGCCAGTTTCAGCGGCCCGAACAGCGAACAGGAGCGCTCGGTCATCGCGGCCTCGAACGCCTCGACCTCCATCTCCATCAGCTCCATCGCGCGCGGGCCGCGCTCCATCCACACCACGGCGGAGGAGGGGCGGCCCTGATAATCGGGCAGCGGCACCAGCGTGAACGGCCCGCCGGAGCGGTGCACCTCGGTCGAGACATTCTCGTGCGGGATCGGGTGAGTGGTGGCAAAGGCCAGCGCCTTCTGCCCATAGCGCATGGTGTGGACGGGGATGCCCGCGGCCTCGCGCATGGGCGAGTTGCGGCCGTCGCAGGCCAGCACCAGGCGGGTGGTCACGCGGCTGCCGTCGGAAAGGCCGACGCGCGCCTCGGCGGTGCGGGTGAACAGGGTGGTGGTGGCGGTTCCGGGGCGGAAATCTACGTTGGGCAGTTCCGCCAGATGCGCCACCAGCTCGCGCCGCAGCAGCCAGTTGGGCAGGTTCCAGCCGAACGGCTGTTCGGAGATGTCGGCGGCGTTGAATTCGCGCACCACGCGCGGCTCGGGCACCTCGCCGCCGGCGTCCACGATGCGCATGATCTGCAGCGCGGCGGCCTCGCTCTCCAGCCGCGCCCAGAGCCCGCAACGCTGCATCAGCGCCTGGCCGGGTTGCAGGATCGCGGTGGTGCGCAGGTCCGATCCTTCGGCGTCGCGCTCGGTAATGGGCGGGGCGGGGTCGACGCAGATCACGTCGAACCCGGCATGGCCAAAGGCCGCCGCCGCGGTCAGCCCGGCGATGCCGCCGCCGGAAATCAGGATATCGCAGGTTTGGCTCATGGGTTTGCCTCCGGCCTTTGCCTGCATACCTAGACCGGTCGCGCGGCAGAGGCCAGATGACATCCTGACCCGGGTGGGTCCTGGCGGAGGAGGGTTAGCCCCTGGAGATGATGATGAGCCCGGTCCAGATCACCGGCACCAGGCACAGCGCGGGAATATAGAGGCCGGGCACGCCGAACAGCACCACCGAGGTGGCCCAGAGCGCGACGAAGATGGCGACGGCGATCAGCAGCAGGATGGCGATCTTGTTGCTGGGCTGGTTGGAGCCGTGGTGATCGGGCGCAGAGGACATATTCAACCTTTCGATTATGAGTGGTGGAGCCGCCTAGGTATGGAATACTGCCGCAAATTGAACGCGCGAATTGTCGCAACGCGGCAAAACGGCGGTCACGGGCCGAAACTCAGACCAATTGGGACAGAAAGGCTGTCAGATCGTCGGTGTGGTGGTGGATGTGATCCGCCTGATGCGGGTCGGGAGCCACATGCACGGTGCGCATGCCCATCTCATGCGGTGCGGCCAGGTTGCGCGGATCGTCCTCGAACATCGCAGCGCGGGCGGGCTCTACCCCGTCGCGGGCGAAGATGGCCTCGAAGGCCGCGCGCTCGGGCTTGGGGCGGAAATCGGCATGCTCGACGCCGTAGATCGCGTCGAACAGGCCGGACAGGCCGCGCGCCTCCAGCACCCGTTCCGCGTAAGGTGCCGAACCATTGGTATAGACGATGCGCCGGCCCGGCAGGTCGGCGATATGGGCGGCAAGCTCGGCGTCGCGCTCCAGATGGTCGAGCGAGATGTCGTGCACCTCCACCAGGTAGCGCGCCGGATCGACGCCATGCACCCGCATAAGTCCGGCCAGCGTGGTGCCATATTGCGCCCAATACTCCTTGCGCAGCCGGTCGGCCTCCGGCTTGGTCACGTCCAGCGCCTCCATCACGAAGCGGGTCATGCGCACCTCGATCTGATCGAACAGCCGCGCCCGCGGCGGATAAAGCGTGTTATCCAGGTCGAAGACCCAGTGCGAGACGTGGCTGAATGCGCGTTTGACCATGGCTCCGATGTAATGGTGCATTCCGCATGTGACAATGGGTTCCTTGATCGCGGGGGGGCGGTGGCGCTATGCATCACCGACCCGAAGGAGAACGACCGCCGCATGAACCAGAGCAAGCAACCGCACAAAGACGCCTATTCCCTGATCCTGGAGGCGATAGATGTCGGCGTCTACAAGCCGGGCGACCGGCTGGTGGAAAGCGATCTGGCAGAGCGTTTCGGCATGTCGCGCACACCGATCCGCGAGGCGCTGCAGCGGCTGGAGACGCAATCGCTGCTGGAGCGCGACGGGCGGTCGCTGATCGTGGCCTCGCTCGATCACAACCAGATGTCCGAGCTCTATGTGGTCCGGCGCGAGCTAGAGGGGCTGGCGGCCCGTCTTGCCGCGCGCCATGCCACCAAGGAGGAGGTCCGCGTGCTGCGCGAGATGGTCGCGGACGACGACATGCTGGTGAACGATCCGGTGGCGCTGAGCCGGGCGAACCGGCGGTTCCACAAGCAGATCCACCTGGCCTCGCACAACCGCTATCTGGTGCAGCAGCTCGACCTGGTGCACCGGACCATGGCTCTGATGGCGACCACCTCGCTGGCCGCCGAGGGGCGCGGCGAGATCGCCCAGAACGAACACGCCGGCATCGTCGCCGCCATCGAGGCGCGCGACGAGGAGGCGGCGGAAAAGGCGCTGAAGGAACATATCTCCATCGCCTTCATGACCCGCCTGAAACAGGATGCCGACGAGCGCGAGAAGAGCCGGTGAGCCGGGCGCAGGCTGCCGGGCAGTCGGGCTGGGCCAGGCCGTGCCGGGTCTTGTCCCAGTAAAAGGGTTTCAGGAACAGCTCGTACATCGCCTTGTAGACGGCGACGATGCCCAGCAGGTAATAGGCCGGCATCGTCGGCACCCAGCCCAGCAGGAACCGCCGCTCGGGCCGGGCCACGGCCAGCAAACCGATCGCCATCGACAACAGCTCGGATGAGACCGAGAGCGTGATCCCGGCCTCCAGCACCGAATGCGGCACCAACGGCCCGATCGGATGTGGCAGCCCCAGCGCCAGCACCCAGAACGACCAGATCAGCGGCGCCAGCAGGAACTGCCCCAGGGTGCCGAGGAAAAACGCCTGCACCCCGAGGAACCGGCGCGGGCCCAACTCGCCCCACAGCCGGGCCGGCCGCCGCATATGCACGAGGTAGGTCACCATGAACCCCTTGAGCCAGCGCGACCGCTGCCGCACCCAGGGCCAGGGCCGGCAGGTGGCCTCTTCGTAGGTGACGGTGTCGATCATCTCGGTGCGGTAGCCGGCGCGGTAGAGCCGGACGCCCAGATCGGCGTCCTCGGTCACGTTGTGGGCGTCCCAGCCCCCCAGCGCCTCCAGCGCCGCGCGGCGAAAGAAATGGGTGGTTCCGCCCAGCGGCACCACCAGCCCCATCCGCGCCAGGCCGGGCAGGATCACCCGGAACCAGCTGGCGTATTCGATGGTGAAGCAGCGGGCGCGCCAGTTGGTGCGGGGATTGTAGAAATCGAGGATGCCCTGGAGGCAGGCAACCTCCGGCGTCGCCTGGGCAAAGCGGGCGACGACGCGGTCGATCTGGTCGGGGGCGGGGGCGTCCTCGGCATCCCAGACGCCGATCAGTTCGCCGCGGCAGAAATCGAGGGCATAGTTCATCGCCCGCGGCTTGGTGGTGAGCCCGCGGTGGGCCGGCACTTCGACGATGCGGATCCAGTCCGGCAGCGCGGCGCGCGAGAGCGCGCGGCGGGTGGTTGCGTCATGCTCCTCCAGCACCAGCAGCACCTCCAGCAACGCCTTGGGGTAACTGAGCCGCGACAGCCGCCGGATCAACGCGCCGGCGATCTCCTTTTCCCGGTAGAGCGGCACCAGCACCGAGACCCGCGGCAGGCGGTGCGGCGGCGGGGTGTCGGCGGCGGGCAGCGGCGGGTGCGGGGCGGCGGACAGGTCGCGGTCGGACAGATGCGCCAATGCGCCGGTCAGCCGGATCGCCATGAACAGCATCAGGGTGATCATCGCGGTGGCGCTGGCCAGCGACAGGCTGGCCATCGGCGCCCAGGTCAGCAAGCCGACGCTGCCGCCCAGGGTCAGCGCGGCACCGAGCCGGTTGGTGGGCCTCCAGCCCCGGCAGCTCAGCCGCGCGGGCAGGCGGGTGCTGGCGCCCTCTGCCAGCTCGGTCGGGCAGGCGCGGGCGATGGCCGTTTGTAGCCGTTCCGCATCGGCCAGCACCGGCTGCACCGGGCCGAACACCGCGCCCAGAACGCGGCGCATCCGGCCGAAGCGGTGGGGTTCGGCGGTGGCAATTTCCACCCGGCCGCCGGCGCGGCGGATCGGGAACAGCCCGTGGGTAGCCCAGAACCGCGCCGGCAGGCGGCAAGTCAGGTCGGGCGCGGGCGGATGGCCCAGCGGATCGGCGATCTTCAGCCCGAGCTGGCGGGCCAGCGCCTGGCGCACGGCGCCGGGGCTGGCCCAGCCCTCGGCGACGAGAATTTCACCGATCCGCGCATTGTGCCGCAGCTGAAGATGCAGGGCGGTGACCAGCTGTCCGGCCGTGATCGCCCCGTTTTCTATCAGAAGCTGGCCGAGCGGAACGGCGGCCGGAGCCGCGCGAAACGGCGACAGCGCCCGCCGGTGACGCAATTCATGCATGTCCACACCCAGGACGAAACCCGTAATGGTTGTAGACTCTGCAATCTCAGCGTTAACAATGGCTTAACGGCGGGCCGGGGGCTTTTCAGGGGCATGCGCACCCGTGCCCGGCGTCCGCCGGGCCGGGTGGCCCCGGGATGTGCTGTGCCGCCGGGGGCAGGGATCAGGCGGTTTGCTTGCGCGCCGCCATCGCCTCGGCGAAGCGTTCGAACAGATAGAAGCTGTCCTGCGGGCCGGGGCTGGCCTCGGGGTGGTGCTGCACCGACCAGACCGGGCGGTCGGCCATGCGGATGCCGCAGTTGGAGCCGTCGAACAGCGAGCGGTGGGTCTCCATCACGCCTTCGGGCAGGGTCTGGGCATCGACGGCGAAGCCGTGGTTCATCGAGGTGATCTCGACCTTGCCGGTTTCCAGGTCCTTGACCGGGTGGTTGGCGCCGTGGTGGCCGTGGTTCATCTTGACCGTCTTGGCCCCCAGCGCCAGCGCCAGCATCTGGTGGCCGAGGCAGATGCCAAAGACCGGCAGATCGGTGGTGTCGAGTACCTGCTTGATCATCGGCACCGCATAGGCGCCGGTGGCGGCGGGGTCGCCCGGGCCGTTGGACAGGAACAGCCCGTCGGGCTCATGCGCCAGCACCTCTTCGGCGGTGGCGGTGGCGGGCAGCACGGTGACGTCGCAGCCGGTGCTGGCGAGGCAACGCAGGATGTTCCGCTTGGCGCCGTAGTCGACCGCGACAACCTTGAACTCCGGCGCCTCCTGGCGGCTGTAGCCATCGGGCCAGGCCCACCGCATCTCGTCCCAGCGGTAGGACTGGCTGCAGGTGACTTTCTTTGCCAGATCAAGGCCTTCCAGCCCGCAGAACCCGCGGGCGGCGGCGACCAGCGCCTCGATGTCGAAGTTGCCTTCGGGATCATGGGCCAGCGCCACATGCGGCGCGCCCTGCTGCCGGATCGCCCGGGTCAGCCGCCGGGTGTCGACGCCGCCGATGGCGATGCGGCCGCGCCGCTCGAGCCAGGCGGTGAGGGTTTCGGCGCTGCGCCAGTTGGAGGGTTCGGTGGGGTCCCATTTCACCACCATGCCGTCAGCCACAGGTTCGCCGGTCTCGTCGTCGTCGGGGTTGACGCCGACGTTGCCGATATGGGGGAAGGTGAAGGTGACGATCTGGCCGGCGTAGGAGGGGTCGGTCATGATCTCCTGATAGCCGGTCATCGCGGTGTTGAAGCAGAGCTCGGCCACGGTCTGGCCGGTGGCGCCGAAGCCGGTGCCATAGAACACGGTCCCGTCGGCCAGCGCGAGGCAGGCGGTGGGCTTGGTCGGGGCAGTCAGGGACATGGCGCGACTCTCCTTACGGTGCATGCGGTCAAATTGGTGGATAGGTAAGGGGCGCGCGGGTCGGGGTCAAGTCCGCCTGAATTTTGGGACATTGAGTGTTTTCAATATCTTAGCTGAAATGCGCCGGGTTGTCCCGGGCTTTTCCGTTCTATATCCTCGGGAGTTCGATTCCATGGGGATGGACTGATAGGATGGATATGCGCAACCGGGTCAACACGGCCTTGAAACAGGCTATGAAGGAAAAGGCGGCCGCGCGGCTGTCGACGCTGCGCCTGATTAATGCGGCGATCAAGGACAGGGATATCGCGGTGCGCGGCGACGGCGAAGAGAGCGGCGTCGGCGATGCGGAAGTACTGGAAATCCTTGGCAAAATGACCAAGCAGCGCAAGGAGAGCGCGCGCGCCTACGAAGAGGGCGGGCGGCTGGATCTGGCCGAGCGCGAGCGCGAGGAAATCGCGGTGATCGAGGAGTTCCTGCCGCGCCAGCTGGGCGAGGACGAGGTCGAGAACGCCGTGCGCGAGGCGGTGTCGGAGACCGGGGCCAGCTCGATCCGCGACATGGGCAAGGTGATGGCGGCGCTGAAGGCGCGCTACACCGGCCGGATGGATTTCGGCAAGGTCGGCCCGAAGGTCAAGGAACAGCTCTGCTCGGGCGGCGACTGCTGAGGCCCGGCCGGGCCGTTTACACCCGTTAACACCCATCCCGGCGGGGCTTTGATGCCCGGCGCCGGGCACGGCGGCGCCCCGAAACGGGGAGTTTCGCGGCGGTTTTGTACATTCCGCGCCGCGGCCGAGGCCGGCCGGGGTGGCGGTTTGGGGAGTTTGCCCCGCGTTTCGTACATTTCATGCAGGATAGTGCCGTTTGCCGCGCGCGTTGCGGCAACACAGGTTAACGGCGGGGGCTTCAGCCGTCAGAGGCGGTTTCCCCCGGCTTCAGCAGCCGCAGGTCGCGCGGGCTGAGCGGCGCGCCGGTTTCGCCGTCGCAGAGTACCGGGGAGACCGGCTGGCCGGTCTGCCGGGAGACCAGGCGATAGGGCGCCGCGTCGGGCGAGGGCAGGGCGCCGTTGGCCCAGGTGATCAGCGTCACCATCACCGGGAACAGATCCTTGCCGGTGTCGGTCAGCCGGTATTCGAATCGCGGCGGCCGCTCCTGATACTGTGCGCGGCGCAGCAGCCCCTTGGCCTCCAGCGTCTTCAGCCGGTCGGCGAGCAGGTGGCGGGCGATCCCCAGGCTGGCCTGGAAATCGTCGAACCGGCGCACCCCCAGAAAACAGTCGCGCAGGATCAGCAGGGTCCAGCGTTCGCCAATGACCGAGAGGCCACGGGCGACCGGGCAGGATTCGTTTTCCAGTTCTGTCCAACGCATGGGACGCCTTTAGCACGGCTTGACGAGTTCTGAAAAGGAACTTATCTTACTGTCAGTTCCGAAATGGAACTTAGTGATTGGTTGCGGACCTGTGAGGGACCGGCGCGCATCCCCTTGCCGCGCGACCGGGGCAGAGAAGGAAGGGCTTTTGTCATGACGGAAACTGCAACGCGGCCGATCCGGACACGCGGTCGGGGAAAGCGGGCCGGCAAACCCTCACCTCCCTTGCTCGGACTGGCGCGGGGCGTGGCGCGGGCGTTGTCCGTCGCCGCCCCCACCCCGGCCGCGATCTGGCTGGAGCGGGTGTTCCTGACGCCAAAGCGGTACGCGATGCCGGAGCGGGAAAAGGCCTGGATGGAAGGGGCGGAGGTCTGGCGCATCGGGTTCGACGCGGAGCGGAGCATGCCGCTTTACGCCTGGGGCGCGGGGCCGGTGGTGCTTCTGGCGCACGGGTTTTCCGGGCGCGGCAGCCAGATGGGCGCCTATATCGCGCCGCTGGTGGCGCAGGGCTATCGCGTGGTGACCTTCGACGCGCCGGCGCATGGAGCGGCGGACGGCAAACGCAGCGGCCTGCCAGAGGCGGTGGCGGCGCTGGTCAAGGTGGCGGCGCATCTGGGGCCGCTGGCCGCGGTGGTGGCGCATTCCAACGGGGCGGCGGCCTGCACCGTGGCGCTGTCGCGGGGGATGGAATGCGCACGGGTGGTCTATGTTTCACCGCCCGAGGATCTGGGCGATTTCCTGCGCCGGGCGGCCGCTTTTCTGGGGATGACGGAGACGGTGGCGGCGAAGGCGCAGGCGCGGATAGAGGCGCGCTATGGCATGGGGTTCGAGGCGCTCAAGGGCGCGCCGCTGGCGGAAAAGCAGCATATCCCGGCGCTGATCGTGCATGACCGGGAGGATGAGCTGATCCGGTTCGGCGACGGCGAGCGGATCGCCCGGGCCTGGCCCGGGGCGCAGCTGATCGAGACCCGCGGGCTGGGCCACAGCCGGATTCTGCGCGATGAGGCTGTGGTCGAGGCGGCGGTGCGGTTTATCGGCCCAGGCCGTGAGCCGGGTCAGCGGCGCAGGGCGGTGATCAGCTCGTCATAGAGCGCTCTGCGCTCGTCCTCGGACAGGAAGGCGCCGATCTCCACCTCCCGCCCGCCGCCGCGCAGGGTGACGTAATAGGGCACCGGGCCGCCGCGGGTGTGCATCTCGGGGCTGGCCCAGTAGCGGTTGCAGTCCCATTCCTGGATCTGGCCGTCGGGGTTGTGGCGGGTCAGGTGCGCGCGTTCGGGCGTGAGCGTGAGCACTTCGAGAATGCGGCGGTGGTGGCGGCTGCGGCTGAGGGCGAACCAGACGCCGCCCACCGCCAGCAGGATGAAGGGCAGGATGCCCCAGAGCAGCACCGAACCCAGCAGCGCCAGGAGCGGCACCATCAGCAGGGTGAAGGTGGCGAGGACAAAGATCGCCAGCCCCCGGGGCGGCAGCGAATTGTGCGGCCAGAGGTGGAGTTCGCGGGTGTCAGGCGCGGGGGCGGGATCGGTCCAGTGATACGGCATGGGTTTCGTATTCCGGATTAAGCATGGCCGCGGGGTTTGTCGAGACGGGTGGGGGATTTCGGCCGGTGCAGGGCCTAGGCCGGGGCGGCGGTGTCGAAGGGATGGGCAGGGGGGCGGGAGGCGGATTGAAGCCCGGCCAGAGGTGGGACCTCGAAGCAAAGAGCCTGGCGCGGAATCAAGCCCGCAGGGCGCCGCGCAAGCGCCGGACCGGCGCCGCGGTCAGGCGCTTGGTCAACGTGCGCGTGCCCTTCATAGAAAGTCCGGATTTGGCGGGGATAAAGCGCGCCGATCAGAGGGAGCAGCGCCAGCCCCCGGTCCGGCGCTTGCGCGGCTTGCACTGCGGGGCGGGTGGCAGGCATGAAAAAGCCGCGGCCGGGAGGCCGCGGCGGGTGTCGCCGTGACAGGCCGGTCAGAACAGGACGTCGTCGGCGGTCAGTTCGAAGTTGTCGACGTTCAGCGTCACGTCGATGCTGCCGCCCTGATCGCCGTATTCGACCGGGAAGCTGTGGCTGCCGGTCTCGGTGATGGTCAGATCGTCGTATTCCAGCCCGGTGGCGGACAGGTCGATCACGTCGCGGCGGCCGAGGCTGACGATGGTGTCGTCGCCGTCGCCGGCTTCGATCGTGTCCTGGCCGTTGAGGCCGTGGAAGCGGCCGTCGGGTGCAGGGGTGCGATAAACGGCGCAGGTCACCGGAATATGACAGGGGGGCGGGTGTCAGCGGCCGGGCGTGGTCTGGCTTGCCGTCCTTCTCTGGCCGTTCCGGTGCGCCCGAAACACGCGCTGATCGAACGGAGCGAAACCGTCCGATTGGTTTTGAGGTCAGATCGGCCTAGGCTCGAAGCCGACGGAGTGCGAGGACAGGCAGGCCAGCGAAGGGGACCGGAGAAATGGCGGAACAGACAGTTTCCTCCAGCCATTGGATCAGATTGGCGGCGGTGTACCTCGTTATCCCGTTGATCCTGCTGGTCTGTGGTGGCGACCCGGGGTGGTGGCAGGGGTGGCTCTATGCGGTTCTGATCGTTGCGGCAGGTCCAGGGGGGCGCCTGTGGGCGGAGCGGCGTCATCCCGGATTGACGGCCGAACGACAGAATATGGAGACTATCCGAAAGGCGAAAGCCTGGGACAAAGTGCTCGCCCCGCTGATGGCGGTGAGCGTCGTGTATCCCATGGTTATCGTGGCGGGGCTGGACCACCGCTATGACTTGTCGCCTGAATTTCCGCTGTGGCTGACGGCCATCGGTTTCCTCCTGATCCTGTTCGGATACGCGTTCGCCGCATGGGCGGTGGCCGAGAACCGGTTTTTCTACAGCGTGGTGATCGTCAGGACGGATCGGGGGCATGTGGTCTGTGACAGTGGTCCGTACCGGTATGTGCGGCATCCGGGATATGCCGGAAATCTCTTCGCACTGTTGGGGATCGTTCTTGCCCTGGGATCGGTATGGGCCCTGATTCCCGCGGTGGCGGCAACCGTCATCTCGGTCCTGCGGACGGTGCTTGAAGACCGGACGCTGCAGGACGAGTTGCCGGGGTATCCGGAGTACGCGCGCCGCGTCCGCTACCGGCTGGTGCCCGGGATATTCTGAGCGCGGTGTCAGACGGAGGCGAGCGGGTTTCGCAAGCCGGCGGGTGATGGCCGGTGTCATCGCCTTTGACCGGCAAATAGGCTTTTGAGCATACCCCCGCCTGTCCGCCCCGGCATGGCCTCCTGCGCGAGCGCGATCTGTGTTAGGCTTGCGATGAGGATGATCCAGCAGGAGAATATCGCTTTGCCGTTGAGTGTCCCCCGTCTCGCCCTTGCCGTCAGTCTCATGGTCGCACTGCACGGGGGTGCACCCGCCCGGGCGACCACGGAAGCCTCCGACATCCCGGGCTGGCTGCAAAAGCATGTGGGCAAGAGCGAGGGCAAGATCGCCCCGGTGGTGCTGCAGCGGGCGCGGGCGCTCTATCAGCGGAAACGGGGCGAAGGCGCGGTCACCAACCCCTGTTACCTGGCCATGGATGCGACCCGCCCGAGCACGTCGCGCGGCGGCACGCCGGGCAGCCGGTTCTACGTCATCTGCGAAGAGCGCAAATCGTTCCGCGCGATGTCGTCGGGCTACGGCAACGGGCGGAAGCTGCGGCGCGCCGATTTCTCCAACGGGCGGCAATGCGCCAAGAACTTCAGCAACGCGGAAGGCTCGAAGCTGACCATGGGCGGGGCCTATGTGACCGCCGAGACGCGGACCTCTTTCAAGGGCTATTTCCGCCAGTCCGGCAAGCGGGAGCCGTTCCACCGGACCTTCCTGCTGTTCGACGGGGAGGGGGAGACGGAAAATGCCCGGGAGCGGGCGATCGGCGGGCATCCGGCGGTGTTTCTGAAGTGGCAGTGCCGGTTCAAGAACCCCGACAGCCCCTATGCCGACGACGAGGGGTATGTCCCCTACGGGCGGCTGGTGAACTACACCGCCGGGCGCAGCAACGGCTGCACGACTTGGTCGGAGGCGGCGTCCGAGGAGATCCTCGCGCTGGTGGAGGGCAATCCCACGACGCTCTACATCTATCCCGAGGGCCGTGACATCGACGCCGTGGAAAAGGCGGTGAAGCGGGGCAAATCGCTGGCGCGCGCCGGGCTTTACTGGAACGCGGCCTGTCTGAAGGCGATCGGCGCGCCCAGGTTCTGGCCGAAACGCACCCTGCAGCCGATCATCAACGAATGGCGGCAGTCGCTGCCGAAACGGCCGCCGCTGGAGCTGCCGATCTGCAAGTGAGGGGCGGGCGCGGCGCCAAACCTGACAGCGCAACAGAGGGTAGCGCCCGACCGCGGGTGGGCGCTTTTGCGCTGTGAAAGCGTCCCTTTATGGTCGCCAGAACGTCGCGCGTGGGTTCTGAGCGTGACGGTCAGAGGAGCGCCCGCCCATGGGGGCGGTCGGGCGCTGCCCGGGGGCGCTTCGCGCCTTGTTCCGGGCTGTCGCGAAGATCAGGACTGACCGCTGTCGCCGGTCCGGAGGCTGTGATGAACGAGGTCTCTTGCTGCGTCCCCGGCGGCCTCCGCGTAGCCGGGATCGCGATGTGTCAGCATGGCTGCAAAGGCCCCGTCCATCAGCACGGCGACCTGCCGGGCGAGGGCCTCGGAGGCGCCGATGCCGGCGGCGGAAAACCGGCCCGCCAGCCAGCCTTCGAACTTTTTCTTGTGAGCGGCGCCGACGGTCACCGCGCGGATCATCTCTGCCGTGACGCGCGGTCTGAACGCCTGGATCACAGAGGGGCTCGCAATCGAACGGGAGCAGCTCGGGCGGATGGTGGCCACCCGCGATATCGGCGAGGGGCTGTCGGCATGGATCGACCGGCGGACCCCCGTCTATACCGGCACGTGACAGGCGCGGGGCAGAGAAAGTGCGGTTTCCCGGTCCGGGACGCCCGGGTGCCCTGAGCGGCGTCATGCGGATTGGTCCTGCGCGGGCCTCCCACAGGGGCCCGCCTTCTATCATCGCAGGACATATCTGATAAGCTGCGGACGCAGGGAGGTGTCACCGCATGATCACGGTCTCGGTCAATGGACGGCAAGCCGAAGTCGAGGAGGGGGCCAGCCTGCTCGATGCGGCCAAGGCAGCCGGCGTCCATGTTCCCACGCTCTGCCACTATCCGGGCCTGCCGGCCCGTGCGGTGTGCCGCATGTGCCTTGTGGAGGTCGAGGGGGATCGGAACCCGCAACCGGCCTGTCGGACCTTGGCGAAAAACGGCGATGTCGTGGAAACCGATACCGAATCCCTGCAGGCGTTCCGGCGCGCGAATGCAGAATGGCTGCTTGCCCGCCATCCGAACGCCTGCATGCGCTGCGAGGTGAACGGGGCCTGCCAGCTGCAAACGCTCGTCAGCGAAAACCAGTGGGAGGACCGTTGGCCCAAGGTCCCTGCCGGTCCGGAAGACCCGGCTGAAGACCTCTCGACCGACCACACCTCGCCCAGTATCTGGCGGGATCTGTCGAAATGTATCGAGTGTGGCCTGTGTGCGGAGGTTTGTGGAGAGGCCGTCCAGCATCAGAACATCATCGGCTTTGCCGAGCGTGGCTTCGACCGCCGGCCTGTCACCGTTTTCGACCAGCCCCTGGGGGAGACCGATTGCATTTCCTGCGGTCAATGCACGCTTGTCTGTCCGGTCGGCGCGCTGATCGAGGCCCCGCACTGGCATGAGGTGCTTCACACGCTCGACTCCCGCCGGCGGGTTTCCATCGTTCAGGTCGCGCCCGCGACCCGTGTGGCCATCAGCGAAGAGTTCGGCCTGAAACCCGGAACCGTCAGTACGGGCCGGTTGATCAATGCGTTACGGCAGCTTGGGTTCGATTATGTGTTCGACACCAATTTCGCCGCCGATCTCACGATCATGGAGGAAGGCACCGAACTGCTGGCGCGTGTTGAGGCGGGGACAAGGCTGCCGCTGTTCACATCCTGCTGTCCGGGGTGGGTGAACTGGCTCGAGCTGAACCGCCCCGATCTGTTGCCGAATCTGAGCACGACGAAATCACCGCAGCAAATGCACGGCGCAATCGCCAAGCGGAGCGGATTTGTGCGGTCTCTGGGGCCGGACTTTGCCGAGGGGAAAACCGAGCCTTACGTCGTCAGCGTGATGCCCTGCACCGCCAAGAAGGACGAGGCGATGCGGCCGGGCATGTCCGGCGATGTGGATCGTGCGCTCACCACACGGGAGCTGGCCAGAATGATCCGGTCGCGGGGGATCGCGTTCGGGGCGCTGTCCGAGGATGGCCAGTTTGACAGCCCGCTCGGAGAGAGCACGGGCGCGGCCCAGATCTTTGGCGCGTCCGGCGGTGTCATGGAGGCTATGGTCCGCACCGCCGCGCACCTCAAAGGTGCGGACGATGCCCTTCCACTGGAATGGGAGGTGCTGCGCGGCGTCCGCGAGGGTGTGAAGACGGCCACCATCCCGGGCATCGGGACCGTGGCGGTGTGCAACGGCATTGCTGCGGCCCAGCGCATGCTGGAGGACGAGGCGTGGCGAGATGATTTCGTCGCCATAGAGGTCATGGCCTGCGTCGGCGGCTGTCTGGGGGGCGGCGGCGAGCCGAAGTCGATGGACCCGCAGATCCTGCAGAAACGCGCCAAGGCCATTTACGGCATCGACGCGCAAGCGCCGCGCCGCCGCTCGTATGAGAATGTGGAGGTTCAGGCACTATACGCTTCGGAGCTGGGCGCGCCGAACTCTCCCGCCGCACATGAATTGCTTCACACCCAGCACGCGGCCAGATGCTCCGAGCGGTCGCTGCTGATGCGATTTCTTGACTGCGTGGACCGGCGCGACGGCGCCGCCGCCGCGCGCCTGTTTCATCCGGACGGTGTCTGGTCGACGGCCTCGGCCTACGGCGACATCGAAGGCGCTGATGCGATCGGGGCATTGATCACCTCCGGATTGCCGCCGCGGATGTATGGCCCGAAATATGTCCGGCACAGGATGGAGGCGGGCGCGTCGCTCGACGATCTCACGGTCCTGGCGCCTGACGGCAGTCGCTGTCGCTTTCAGATGGAGCTCTGCGCAAGGGATGGCGACCGAGGATCGGGGAGGGTGATCAAGCGCCTCGTTCGCAGCGTCCTTTGACGCGTCCGGACATTGGGTCCGAAAGAAAAAGGCCCCGGCGCGATGCCGGGGCCTTTGCTGTTTCAGGATGCAGGCCTGCGCTTAGTGCGCGTGGCCCTTGTCCCAGTCCTCACGCTTCGGCAGCTGCTCGAAGGTGTGCTCCGGCGGCGGCGAGGGCAGGGTCCATTCCAGCGTATCCGCGTATTCGTTCCAGTAGTTCTTTTCGGTCACGCGGCGGCCGGCGACCAGCGCGTAGATGATGATGCCGAAGAACAGCAGGAACGAGGCGAAGGAGATGAGCGCGCCGGTCGACGAGATCTTGTTCCAGTAGGCGAAGGCCTCCGGATAGTCGATGTAGCGGCGCGGCATGCCCTGACGGCCCAGGAAGTGCTGCGGGAAGAAGGTCAGGTTGACGCCGATGAAGAACAGCCAGAAGTGCAGTTTGGCCAGCGGCTCGGAGTACTGACGCCCGGTCATCTTGCCGAAGTAGAAGTAGATCCCGGCGAAGATGGTGAAGGCCGCACCCATCGACATGGTGTAGTGGAAGTGGGCCACCACATAGTAGGTGTCGTGATAGGCCCGGTCGACGCCGGCCTGGCTCAGAACGATGCCGGTCACACCGCCGATGGTGAACAGGATCAGGAAGCCGAAGGCGAACAGCATCGGTGCCTTGAACTCCACCGAGCCGCCCCACATGGTGGCGATCCAGCTGAAGATCTTGACCCCGGTGGGCACCGCGATGACCATCGTGGCCAGCATGAAGTAGGCCTGCTGGTTCAGGCTGAGGCCCACGGTGTACATGTGGTGCGCCCAGACGACGAAGCCCAGAACCCCGATCGCGATCAGCGCCCAGACCATCGGCAGATAGCCGAACACCGGCTTCTTGGAGAAGGTGGCGATCACGTGGGAGATCAGGCCGAAGCCGGGCAGGATCACGATGTACACTTCCGGGTGGCCGAAGAACCACAGGATGTGCTGGTACAGGATCGGGTCACCGCCGCCTGCGGGATCGAAGAAGGTGAAGCCGAAGTTGCGGTCCATCAGCAGCATGGTGATGGCGCCGGCCAGAACCGGCAGCGACAGCAGGATCAGCCAGGAGGTGACGAAGATCGACCAGGCGAACAGCGGCACCTTGAACAGCGTCATGCCCGGCGCGCGCATGTTCAGGAAGGTGGTGATCATGTTGATCGCACCCAGGATCGAGGAGGCGCCCGAGACGTGGACGGCGAAGATCGCCAGGTCCATCGACATGCCGCCTTCGTTCACCGAGAGCGGCGGGTAGAGCACCCAGCCCACACCGGAGCCGAGCTGATCGTTACCGCCCGGGGTCAGCATCGAGGCGACGCCGAGCGAGGTGCCCGCGACGTAGAGCCAGAAGCTGAGGTTGTTCATCCGCGGGAACGCCATGTCCGGCGCGCCGATCTGCAGCGGCATGAAGTAGTTGCCGAACCCGCCGAACAGCGCCGGGATCACCACGAAGAACATCATCAGGACGCCGTGATAGGTGATCAGCACGTTCCACAGGTGGCCGTTGGGGGTACATTCCCCGGCGCCTGCGCCGAACAGGCGGAAGCCTTCGAGGCACATGTACTGAACGCCCGGTTCCATCAGTTCCAGGCGCATGAAAACGGTGAAGGTCACGGAAATCAAACCGGCCAGGGCCGAGAAGATCAGGTAGAGAAGCCCGATATCCTTGTGGTTTGTCGACATGAACCAGCGGGTAAAGAAACCGCGCTGGTCCTCGTGCTCGTGACCATGAATGGCTGCGTCTGCCATTTGGTGCCTCCTGTTGCGTGTGACAGCGTGCCGCCCTTGCGGGCGCACGTCTTCATGCAGGTTTTAGAATGCTGCGCAGGGGGCATCAATGACAGAATTTGATCTGGATCAAGAATAATTGTCGCGCCCCCCTCTGCCGCCTTGGGGGGCGGGTCCGGTCGGGGTGCGTGGGTGTAGAGTGCCGTTAGGCCGCGGTCCAAAAGAAATATCCCGCCCCACAAGCGACCCCCTTTGGGGTGGGGGATCGTGCCGAAATGCGGCTGTGGGGCGGGGGTTGAAACGTGATGGGTGTTAAATTGAACTTGATGGAACGGTCCCATTTTTCCCACTGTGCGCGGCTCTCCGCATGACCCAAATGGATCAAACGGGCAGAAATTTTTCGCCGCGGTGCGCTTGGCAAGGCAGGGGCGGGCGAAATATCTGATGTCCGGATCGAGAGGCCGAGGCGGAAGACAGGAGGGGCAATGTCAGTACGAGTCGACCTGCAGCAGAGCAAGAAAGAGGGGGGCGAGGACAGCCGCGATCGCGTGATCGGCGCGATCTACGAGGCGGTGCTGCGCCCCGAGCTCTATGGGGACTTCATGGAGCTGTGGGAAAACCATGTGTTGTCGCAGCTGGAAGCGGCGCCGGGGGACACCCGGGCCGAGGCGCGGCTGGGCGGGCCGGAACTGGAGGCGCATTTTCGCCGGGCCTTCGATATTCTGGAACGGATCGGGCGGGATCGGCCGTCGCCGGATCTGGTGCGATTCGTCGTGGAACATCAGAGCTTTGCCTTGCTGGTGGAATGCGACGGCACGGTGATGGGGCGCAGTGCCGCGGCGGTGGCCGCGCTGGGCGGGGCCGTGGAACTGGGCGCGCTGGAGGGGCATCTGTCCGCCGGATCGGTGGCGCAGTTGCAGGATTTGCTGGCCGCTTGCCGCGCGGCAGGTCACATCAGCGAGGCGGTGGTGCTGTCCAGCGATCTGGAGCCGCGCCACCTGATCGCGCGCAGCCACCCGGTCGAGGACGGGCGGACGGAGCCGCTGGTGGTGATCGAGCCACTGGCGCTGCACTGGTCGGCGCGGACCGAGGCGCTGCTGGAGCGCAGTTTCGCGCTGTCGCGGGCCGAGCTGGAGCTGGTGCGCCACCTGATGGCGGGGCTGAGCCTGCGCCAGATCGCGGAACGCACTCATCGCTCGGAGCACACCGTGCGCAACCAGTCCAAGGCGGTGCTGGCCAAGACCGGCTCGCCCAGCCAGGCGGCGCTGATCCGGCTGGTGGCGGTGCTGTGCCGCGATGCCGATGCCCGCGCCGGCGCCGGAGCGGGGGATGGCGCAGGGGACAAGGATTTCGGTGGCGAGCGGTTGCGGCTGAAGACGGCGGACGGCCGGGGTTTCGACCTGTACCGCTTCGGCGCCCCCGGCGGGCGGCCGGTGCTGTTCCTGCATGGGATGATGGAATCGCTGGCCGCGCTGGCGGTGCATGGCCCCGCGTTCCGCCGCCGCGGGCTGCAGGTGCTGGCGCCGGTCCGGGCGGGCTATGGCCGTTCGGACCCGCTGTCGCGGCCGGAGCAGGCGGTCGAGGCAGCGCTGGCCCAGGCAGATGCGATCTGGGCCGCGTGCGATCCGGGCCGGGCGGTGGTGATCGGCCATATGGCCGGGGCGCTGCATGCCCATGCGCTGGCCGCCCATGCGCCCGAGCGGGTCGCCGGCATCGTGTCGGTTTCCGGCGGGGTGCCGATCCGCTCGCTCGGCCATCTGCGCTCGATGGCCAAGCGGCAGCGGGTGGTGGCCTATACCGCGCGGCTGGCGCCGGCGCTGCTGCCGACGATCCTGCGGGCCGGGATCGCCCAGATCGACAGCGAGATGGTCGATGAGTTCGCTGCCGCGATCTATCCCCGCGGCAGCCGCGACCACGAGACGCTGATGCGTTCGGACCTGCATGAGGTGATCTGCGAGGCGTACCGGTTTTCGGTGACCCAGGGGCATCACGGTTTTCTTGGCGATGCCTTTGTGATCGTGCGCGACTGGAGCCGCTATCTGGCCGCGCCGGAGGTGCCGCTGCATCTGCTGCACGGGGTCGAGGATCCGGCGGTCTCGATCGAGTTGGTGCGGGCGTTCTGCGCCGCCCACCCGCAGGCGCGGCTGACCGAGCTGGACGATTGCGGTCAGCTGGTGTTCTTTGAGCGGCCTGACGTGGTGCTTGACGCGGTGAGCGATCTGGCCGAGGCGGCGGCGCCGATGGCGCAGCCGGTCTGAGGGCGGTCTGAAGGCTGCCCGGGACCAGTGTGGAGGCCGCGGCTTGACGGCACCGGCGCGGGCGCCCACAACGGGCCGAACGCGATCGGGACAGGGGACAGGCCCATGAGCTATGACAGCGACAATATCTTTGCCAAGATCCTGCGCGGCGAGCTGCCGTGCCACAAGCTTTACGAGGATGACGATACCTTTGTCTTTCTCGACATCATGCCGCGGGCGGACGGACACTGCCTGGTGATTCCCAAGACGCCCTGCCGCAACATGCTGGATGCGAGCCCGGCGCAGATGGCGGCGGTGATGCAGACGACGCAGAAGATGGCGAAGGCGGTGATGGCGGCCTTTGACGCGGCCGGCGTGACGCTGCAGCAGTTCAACGAGGCCGCCGGCGGGCAGGAGGTGTTCCACCTGCATTTCCACGTGCTGCCGCGCCATGAGGGCGACCGGCTGCGGCCGCCGGGTCAGATGGCCGACCAGGAGGTGCTGGCCGGCCACGCCGCGAAAATCCGCGCCGCGCTGGCGGCGATGTAAGAGAAGGGGGCTTTGGCCCCCTTTTTCTCTGGCGGCGAGCGCTGCCGGGGAAACGCGCGCGGCGCGCTAGTGATCCCCGGCGCAGGTGTCGTGGTCGCCGAAGGCATGCAGCACCGCGCAGGCGCCGTCGCGATGTCCGTCCTCATGGCCGTCGCAGGCCGCGGCGATGCGGCCCAGTTCGCGTTCCAGCTTTTGTAGTTTGGCGATCCGCGCGCGCAGGTGCTCGCGCTGGCGGTGGGCGATGTCATGGGCACGGTCGAGCTCGGCGCCGCTGGCCCCTTCGAGCGAGATAAGCGCGGCGATATCCTCCAGCGGCAGGCCGAGGTCGCGGGCGTGGCGGATGAAGCTGAGGCGGCTCAGGGCGGACTGGCCGTAGCGGCGCTGGTTGCCGGCGGTACGGGCGGCGGCCTCCAGCAGCCCCTTTTGCTCATAGAACCGGATGGTGGGCACCTTGACCCCGGTGCGCCGCGACATTTCGCCGATGGAAAGCATGGCTGACCCCTTGAAGCTCAAGTGACTAGAGAGATTAGGTTGCCATGCGACTCAGAACAAGGAGTGCCGGGCATGGCGCATGATCATTCGCACCATCACCATCATCATGTCAGCGCCGATGCGGGCGATGCCCGGGTGGCCGGGGCGGTGGCGGTGAACATGGCGCTGACGCTGGCGCAGATCATCGGCGGTATCCTGTCGGGGTCGCTGGCGCTGATCGCCGATGCGCTGCACAATTTCTCCGACGCGATTGCGCTGGTCATCGCGCTGTTCGCCCGGCGCATCGCCCGGCGGCCGGCGGATGCGGGGATGAGTTTCGGCTATGGCCGGGCCGAGGTGGTGGCGGCGCTGGTCAATTACACCACGCTGGTGGTGCTGGCGCTGTACCTGATCTACGAGGGGGTGATGCGGTTTTTCGAGCCGGCGCCGATCGACGGCTGGCTGGTGGTCTGGATCGCGGCGCTGGCGCTGGCGGTGGATCTGGTGACCGCGGCGCTGACCTATGCGATGAGCCATGACAGCGTGAATATCCGGGCGGCGTTTCTGCACAACCTGGCCGACGCGCTGGGCTCGGTCGCGGTGATCGTGGCGGGCACGGTGGTGATCCTGAAGGGCTGGACCTGGGTCGATCCGCTGGTGACGCTGATGATCGCGGGCTACATCCTGTGGCATGTGAAGGCCGAGATCGGCGAGGTGATCCGGGTGCTGATGTTGGCAAGCCCGCCCGCGCTGGAAGCCGAGGAGGTGGCGGGCGCCATCGAGGCGGTCGACGGCGTGGAGGAGGTGCATCACGTGCATCTCTGGGCGATGCAGGAGCATCAGCCGGCGCTGGACGCGCATCTGGTGATCGCGCGGGGCGACTGGGGTCATGCGGATGCGGTGAAGGCGGCGGTGAAGGCGATGCTGGCGGAGCGTTTCGGCATCGCTCACAGCACGCTGGAGATGGAGTGTTCCTGGCATGCCTGCAACGGGGCGGCGCGGTTCGGGGACGGGGCGGCTTAGTCTTTTGGCTAAACGGAGGGCGAATAGGCAGTGCTTCGCGCCTTGAGTCCGGGCATGGGATTGCTTCGTATGATCCGAGTTGCCCGGCCGCGCGGCCGGGCCACGCCCGCCCCTCCCCACGGCGGGCGTTTCGTTGACGTTTCGCGCCGAAGGTCCGGATTGGTGTGCGATGCCGGTCCGCGCCGGTCACAGCATGCAAACGCCCACCCAGGGGCGGGCATGGCCCTTCTTGCCCTGCGGGCGCGTTCGGGCAGCCTTACTCGTCTTGCTCGAATACCTCTTCGAAGCTGCGGCGCAGGGCGACATCGAGGTCGTCCATCGTCACCGGCAGGCCGAGGTCGACCAGGCTGGTGACCCCGTGTTCGGTGATGCCGCAGGGGACGATGCCGGTGAAATGCTCAAGCTCGGGATCGAGGTTGATCGAGATGCCGTGGAAGCTGACCCATTTCTTCAGCCGGATGCCGATGGCGGCGATCTTGTCTTCGGCCATGGCGCCGCTGGCGGTGGGCGGTTTCTCCGGCCGTTCCACCCAGACGCCGACGCGGCCCTCGCGGATATGGCCGGTGACGTTGAATTCCGCCAGCGCGGCGATCACCCAGGCCTCCAGCTTCTGTACGAAGACGCGGATGTCGCGGCCGCGGCGGTTCAGGTCCAGCATCACATAGACCACCCGCTGGCCGGGGCCGTGGTAGGTGTACTGCCCGCCGCGCTTGCTCTTGTAGACCGGGAAGCGGTCGGGGTCGGTCAGATCCTCGATCTGCGCGGTGGTGCCGGCGGTGTAGAGCGGCGGGTGCTCCAGCAGCCAGATGCATTCCCCGGCCTCGCCGGCAGCGATGGCGGCGGCGCGCGCCTCCATGAAGGCGACGGCCTCTGCGTAATCGGTGAGCCCGTCGGTGATTTTCCATTCGACCATCGCGCGCCTCTCCTGCCGCTGTGCTGCCTGTGCCGTGGCTGTCCCTGGCCATCTCTTGCCATGGGGTCGGGATCCGGGGATACCCTTGGGCGACGGAAATGTCAGGCCCGAACGTGCAAGTGATCCAGATCAACGCGGAGCATGCCGCATCGCGGCACCAAAAGGTGCGAGCAACGGGAAGATGCCGATGACCAACGACGACACGCGCGACAGCGCCGGGGCGGGCCCTGCCGGCAAGGCGGCCGAGATCGAGGCACGGCTGGGGCTGGGCGGGCGCCGCGGCGGTTGGCGGCGCGGCGGGCTTTGGGTGCTGGCGGCGCTGGCGGTGGCGGCGGGCGGTCTGGCCCTGTGGCTCGGCCTGGGCGGCGGTGGCGCCGAGACCGCCTATCGCACCGAGCCGGTGAGCCGTGCCGATCTGACGGTGACGGTGACCGCGACGGGCACGGTGGAGCCGACCAACCAGGTCGATATCTCGTCGGAGCTGTCCGGCACGCTGCGCTCGGTCAATGTGGATTACAACGACATGGTCACCGCCGGGCAGGAGTTGGCGGCGCTGGATACCACCAAGCTGGAGGCGGAGCTGGCTGTGGCCGAGGCCAATGTCACCTCGGCCGAGGCGCAGCTGGCGCGCGCCCGCACCACGCTGGAGGAGGCGCGGGAGAACTACGACCGCACCCTGGCGCTGGACGAGCGCGGCGTGGCCAGCCATCAGACGCTGCTGGCGGATCGCGCCGAATACGACCGGGCGGCGGCCGATGTCACCGTGGCGGAGGCCAATCTGGACCTGGCCCGGGCGCAGCTGGGGCTGGTGCAGGCGGATCTGGACAAGGCCTGCATCTGTTCGCCGATCAACGGTGTGGTGCTGGACAGGGCTGCCGACAAGGGCCAGATCGTCGCCTCGTCGCTGTCGGCGCCGGTGCTGTTTACCATTGCCGAGGACCTGACCCAGATGGAGGTGCAGGTGGCGGTGGACGAGGCCGATATCGGGGCGATTTCCGAGGGCGACGCGGTGCTGTTCACGGTGGATGCTTATGACGAGCGCAGCTTTCCCGCCACCATCCGCACCATCCGCTATGCGCCCGAAACGGTGGAGGGGGTGGTGAGCTATACCGCCGTGCTGAGCGTGGAGAACGAGGATCTGTCGCTGCGCCCGGGGATGACCGCCACCGCCGATATCATCGTATCGGAGCTCAAGGACGTGCTGGCGGTGCCCAACGGGGCGCTGCGTTATGCCCCGGCGGTGGAGCCGGAAGAGGAAGAGAACAGCGGCGGCGGGTTGCTGGGGATGATCATGCCGCACCGGCCGGGCGACGGCACCGCCACTGCAAGCGGAAAATCGGTCTGGGTGCTGCGCGACGGCGAGCCGGTGGAAGTGCCGGTGGTGCCCGGCGAGAGCGACGGCAGCCTGACCCAGATCGTCGAGGGCGACCTGAGCGTGGGCGACCGGGTGATCCTGGGCGAGGAGGGCTGAGCCGATGTCTTCCGGTCCCGAGGCCGCGACGGTGATCGAGCTGCGCGGCATCACCCGCATCTATGGCCGTGGCGAGGCGGAGGTGCGCGCGCTGGACGGCATCGACCTGACGATCCGGGCCGGCGAGTTCGTGGCGATCATGGGGCCCAGCGGCTCCGGCAAATCGACCGCGATGAACGTGATCGGGTGCCTGGATAGTCCGACCTCGGGCGAATACCTGTTCAACGGCGTCGATGTGGCCGGGCTGGACCGCGACCAGCGGGCGCTGCTCCGGCGGCATTACCTGGGCTTCGTGTTCCAGGGCTACAACCTGCTGCCGCGGACCCCGGCGCTGGAAAACGTGGAGCTGCCGCTGATCTACAAGGGGCTGGGCGCGGCCGAGCGGCAGCGGCGGGCGCTGGCGGCGCTGGATCAGGTCGGGCTGGCGCATCGCGCCGATCACGACCCTTCGGAGCTGTCCGGCGGCCAGCAGCAGCGGGTCGCCATCGCGCGCGCGCTGGCGGGCTCGCCCGAGGTGCTGCTGGCGGATGAGCCGACGGGCAACCTCGACACCCACCGCTCGGCCGAGATCATGGAGCTTCTGGTGCGGCTGCGCGCCGAGACCGGGCTGACCATCGTGATGGTCACCCATGAGGAGGACATGGCGGATTACGCCGACCGGCTGATCTGGATGGTGGACGGCAAGATCGCCGATGACCGGCCGACAAAACGGGGGGTGCGCCATGCTGGGTGAGACGATCCGGCTCGCCGTGCGGGCGATCTGGCGCAATGCGCTGCGCTCCTTCCTGACCGTGCTGGGCGTGGTGATCGGGGTGGCGGCGGTGATCGCCATGGTGACGGTGGGGCAGGGGTCGTCCGCGCAGGTGACGCAGGATGTGGAGAGCCTCGGCACCAACCTGCTGATGATCCGGCCGGGTCAGCGGCAGGTGGGGCCGAACCGCTCCAGCGAGACGGCGCGGCCGTTCGACCTGCGCGATATCGAACGGCTGATCCGCGAGGTGCCGGCGATCGAGACCGCCAGCGCCGCCGAGCAGAGCGCGATGAGCGCGGTTTCGGGCAGCTACAACCATCGCACCACGGTGGTCGGAGCGAGCAACGCCTATCTGGACGCCACCGACTGGGCGCTGGTGCTGGGGCGCCGGTTCCTGTCGGGCGAGGAGCAGGGCGGGCGCGCCGTTTGTATCCTGGGCGAGACGGTGCGGCAGGAGCTGTTCGGCAATACCGATCCAGTGGGCGAGAAGATCCGGCTGGAAACGCTGTCCTGCGAGGTGATCGGGGTACTGGAGGCCAAGGGCGCCTCGAGCTTCGGCAGCGACCGCGACGACATCGTGATGCTGCCGGTGCGCGGGTTTCAGCGCCGGATCGCCGGCAATACCAATGTGAACCTGATCTATGTGGCGGTGCGCGACGGGGCCTCGACCGATGTTGCGAAATCCGAGATCGAGGCGGTGCTGCGCGAGATGCGGCGGATCGGGCTGGGCGAGGAGGACGATTTCAACGTGATGGACATGAAGCAGTTCGCCACCATGCTGACCGGCATCACCGATGTGCTGACCGGGCTCTTGGCGGCGGTGGCGGCGGTGAGCCTCCTGGTGGGCGGCATCGGCATCATGAACATCATGCTGGTCAGCGTCACCGAACGGACCCACGAGATCGGCATCCGGCTGGCGGTCGGCGCGCAGGCGCGGCAGGTGATGCAGCAGTTCCTGGTCGAGGCGATCGTGCTGTCGCTGATGGGCGGGCTGATGGGCATCGCGCTGGGCCTGGGCCTGGCGGCGGTGGCGGCGCAGGTGATGGCGATCCCGTTCACCCCGGAGCCCTGGGTGGTGCTGGGCGCCTTCGGATTCTCGGCGCTGGTGGGGGTTGTGTTCGGGTATTTCCCGGCCCGCCGCGCGGCGCGGCTCGACCCGATCGAGGCGTTGCGGCACCAGTAGGGGCGGGGTGTTCCGGGGGAATGTCGCCCGCTCATCTCTGCGGCTTGCCCAAAGTGCAAGCCGCGCCAGCGCCGGACCGTGGGCTGGCGCCGCAACGGTTATTCGGTGCTCTTTATCTCAGCCAAATCCGAACGGCATTCGATCGGCACGCCTACGTCGACCAAGCGCCTGACCGCTGGGACGGTCCGGCGCTGGCGCGGCGGCCTTCGGCCTTGTTCCGCGCAGGGGATAGGCTCGTAGGTTAAGCGCGACGGTCTGCAACTCTTCCCAGTGCCGCTCTGACGGCAGGCCTCACCCGGCCGTCGCCGCCACCCGGTTCAGCACGGCGCGATAGCCGTCGATCCCCTGCGCGCCGCTGACCATGTATTTCCGGTCGAACACCATCGCCGGCACCCCGTGAACCCCGCGCGCGGCCCATTGCGCCTGTTTGTTGCGCACGAAGGGGGCGTGGGCGCCATGCTCCAGCGCGGCGCGGGCCGCTTTGCCGTCGAGCCCGGCGGTGACCGCTGCCTGTTCCAGTACGGCGGGGTCCGACACATCGGCGCCGCGGGAGAAATAGGCGTGGAACAGCGCCAGTTTCAGATCGTGCTGGCGGCCCTTGCCCTCGGCCCAGTCGAGCAGCTGGTGCGCGGCGAAGCTGTTGACGATGCGGCTGTCGTCGCGGAAGGCGAAGCTGAAGCCCAGCTCGCGCCCCAGTGCCGTCAGACGGGTGCGCAGCTTCTCGTGGTCGGCCCCGGTGATCCCGTAGCGCCGGATCACGTGGTCGCGCAGGCGCTCGCCCCCGGGCGGCATCTCGGGGTTGAGCTCGAACGGATGCCAGCGCAGCCGCGCCGCGTGGCCGGTCCTGGACAGGGCCCGGCGCAGTTGCAGAAACCCGATGATGCACCAGGGGCAGACAACGTCCGCGACGATGTCGATCTGGATGCCGGCGGACGCGGCGCCGGCAGGGAAACGGGGAGTGGGCATGCGCGCTCCGAGACTGTCGGGCGTGGGCTAGCATGCGGCGCGGGAAGGGAACATCCCCGCGATGGCAAATCGGTTCCCAATCGGTGCGATTTGCCCCTTCACATCGTCCGGTTGCTCGTCTATATCGCCCGTCACCAGCCCGATAGTGCGGTCGTGGCGGAATTGGTAGACGCGCAGCGTTGAGGTCGCTGTGGGGTAACACCCGTGGAAGTTCGAGTCTTCTCGACCGCACCATACTCTCCCTAAGTCAAAGGCTTTGAACGGGAAATTCCCGGAGTACGGGTATCGTTTTCCGGCATCTGCCTGACCGTTCCGGCTTCTGCTGTACGTCTCAATTCCCTCTCCCACAGGCGCGGTGCGGGCGGACGCGGTGCCTCAGTTCCCGAGCAGCCGGGAGATATTGCGCGCGGTGGCTTGGACGGCGTCGCGGATATGGGTGGGGACGGCCTCGTTGCTTTCGGCGGAGCTGGTGGCGTTGATCGCGGCCACGACCTTGCCGGACATGTCGCGCAGGGGGGCGGCGACCGAGGTGATGCCGGCCTCGAAACTGCCGATCTGGGTGACCACGTCGCTCTGCCGGTCAGTGCGCCACTGGGCCAGCAGGTCGGCCATGTTGCGCCCGGAGCGGGGCGTGGCGCGGGATCCGTCCTGGCCGCGGTAGAGCGCGACCAGCGTGTCTTCGTCCAGGTCGGCCAGCAGGACGCGGCCCATCGTCGTGCCGGCGGCGGGCAGGCGGCTGCCCACATGGACAATGCTGCCGAGCCCCAGCCGGCTGGGCACCCGCAGCATGTAGAGAACCAGCGCGCCGTCGCGCACGCCCAGGTGGGTCGACCAGTCGGTCTTGTCGCGCAGCCGCTCCAGCTCGGGCAGGGCGATCTCGACCAGTTCGCGGGTGGCGAGATAGCCGAAGCCCAGCCGCATCACGGCGGGTCCCAGGGCGTATGTCTTGCGGGCTTCGTCCTGCAGCAGGTAGCCCATCTGGGTCAGCGTATAGACGCCGCGGAAGGCGGCAGAACGGCTGAGCCCGAGCTCGCGGGCAATCTCGGACAGCGACATCTCGCGCCGCTCGGGCGTGAAGGCGGCCAGGGTCTGAAGGCCGCGGATGAGACCGGGCACGAGATAGCGGTCCTGGGCGGGGTCGAGGGGCGATTCCGGTGCGGATGTTTTGTCCATAAAACGCCGTATAGGATATGAAACATGCTTTTGCTACCCGGATGGCATCGAATTCCAAGCGCGACACCACAAGAGGATGGACACATGAACATGCAAACCGGCAGCGTTTCGGCCCTGGCCGCCGAGCTGAATGCCCACACCGGGCGGTTTACCGACAAGCAATTCGACTGGAACGCCTTTCCGTCGAACGCGGGTTTCCCCGATCTGGCGCGGGCGCAGATGCGCTATATCGGCGCCGGCGGTTCGCCCAAGGTCGGCGATACCTCGACCATGAAGCCCGACAATTTCACCCTGTCGCTGATCTACAAGGAGCACGGGAAGTACGCCGCCTGCCACAGCCATGAGATCGAAGAGAGCTTTCTGATCATCGACGGCGCGCTGATCGTCGGCTGGGAAAAGGATGGCGAGGTCGTCGAGGTCAACCTCGGCCCGAAGGACATGATCCTGAACGCCCGCGAGGTTGGCCACGGGTTCCGTGTCGACGGGCCGGAGCCGGTGCTGATGTCGATCTCGGTCGACGTGGGCAAGCCGTTGCCGCCGAAATACCACTACCACCCCAAGGAGCACGCCCCGGAACTGGCGCGCAGCTTTGGCGCGCAGCCGGGCAAGACGATGCCGTTCGATCCCAGCGGAAGCCATCCGCTGCAGCAGCTGATGGGCCAGTATGTGATCCGTCATGCCGAGACGCCGACGATCTGGGAAGACGCGGGCTTTACCCGCAAGGTCTACGTGGGCGAGGGCGGGATCGCCAATGACACCTGCCGCAAGGAGATGTGGGGCGTGCCGAGCCGCGTCGGCGTGCAGCCGTTCGAGCGCCCGGTGGAGGACGCCATGATGGTGCTCGAAGGCGCGCTGACCGTGGGCTGGGAAGAAAACGGCGAGACTGTCGAGGTCGAGCTGGGGCCGCGCGATCTGGTCAAGACGCCGGCCGGGCGCAAGCACTGGTTCCGCAACAACTCCGCCGGCCATGCGACGGTGTGGACGGTGATCGGCACGGCCAAAGACGACGGTGTGGCCTATACCGCCGCCTGAGCCGGTTTTTCTGTATCGGGACCGGATGGGGTGCCTGCGGGCGCCCCTTTTTTCGTTTTGGCCGGGGCGCCGGTGATCGCGGCAGGCACAAGAAAAAGAGCGCCCGGCGGGGCGCTCTTTGCGGGCGCCGGGTTGTGGTCGTGCGGATCAGGCCGCCGGGGCAGGGGCGCCGAGCGCGGCAGTCCAGGCGTGGTAGCCATAGACCCAGTCGGCATTGCCGCCCTCTTTCAGCCAGTCGTTGGCAAGCGAACCGCGCTGGATGGCAGCCGTGCGGTCGCGGCGCGCATCCTCGTAGCGTGTCAGCGCGGCGGGGATGTCGCCGGGCTGCTCCGACAGGGCGCGGGCCAGCACGATGGCATCCTCGATCGCCATGCAGGCGCCCTGGGCCATGAAGGGCACCATCGGGTGGGCGGCGTCGCCCAGCAGGGTGGCGTGGCCCTGCGACCAGCGCGGCATCGGCTCGCGCACGTGCAGGGCGGAGCGGGTCACATCGGTGCAGGCGTCGAGCAGGGTGCGCGCCTCTGCGTGGAAATCGGCGTAGGCGGCGCGCAGCTCGTCGATGTCGCCGGGCAGGGTCCAGCCCTCGTCGCGCCAGTCGCCTTGCGGGGTGGTGGCGAAGACAAAGATCTCCTTTCCGCCTGTGAGCGGGAAGGTGACGATCTGGCGTTCCGGCTCCGGCCCCCACCATTTGGTGAAGCTGTCGAGGTTGGAGAGGCCCGCGACCGCCGCGCGCGGGACCACCGCTCGCCAGGAGACCAGCCCGGAAAACCGCGGCGCGTCAGGGCCGAACATGGCGGTGCGCAGGGCAGAGTGGATGCCGTCGGCGCCGATCAGCACATCGGCCCGGAAACGGGTGCCGTCGGCCAGCAGCAGGGTGGCGCCTGCCGCATCCTGCTCCAGGCCCGCGACCGCGGCGCCGAAACGGATCGTCCCGGGGGTGAGCGCGTGCTGTAGCGCGGCGAGCAGGTCGGCCCGGTGAATGGTGAGCTGCGGCGCGCCGTATTTCTCTTCCGCCGCCTCGCTCATCGGCAGGCGCGAGGTTTCGCGGCCGTCGTCCCATATCCGGCTGATGCGGAATTCGGGCCGCGCGGCGGTTTCACGCAGCCGCGCGCCGACGTTGCCGCCCAGTCCGTCGATCGCGTGGACCGCGTTCGGCGTCAGGTTCACGTCGGCGCCGATTCGCCCGTAGGCGGCGGTTTGTTCGAAAATCGTGACGTCGTGGCCCTTCGATTGCAGCGCGATGGCCGCGGCCATGCCGCCAACGCCCCCGCCTGCAATGGCAATCTTCAGCGGTTTCATCGCTTTCTCCCCGGCCGTGTAAATGTTCAATAATAAACATAGTGTTCAAGATACTATCATGCCGCTTGTGAGGCGGTTGTCAATTCTGCCCGGCGGCGCCGCCGGGCGGGTCTCAAAACTGCTTGACAGAACGCCGCCATATCCGCAGTCTGTATTTGAACATTGTGTTTATATTTGAACACTTCGCCAAACTGACAGCCAGATGCCAGCAAGGGAGACCGGAACGATGAGTGAGACAGACGCATTCAAGGACAGGCTTTCAGAGCGCGCCCACGACACCAGCCGCCCGGCGCTGGGGCATCAATGCCGCGGGCGCGAGCTGGAGCCGGAAGAGATGGCCCTGGCCGAGGCGCTGATGGCGATCTACGGCATCGGCGAGCATGATTTCGCCAAGGTGGCCGAGGCACTGGCCGGGCGCGGGGTGAAGGCCCCGAAATCGGGCCGGACCGACTGGGACGAGGCGCTTCTGGCGCAGGAGCTGACGGCGATCAACGGAGAGCTTGACGCGGCCTACGAGGCGACCGGCTATGGCGCTTGAGTTCCGCAACGTCTCCAAGATGTTCCCGACCCATTCGGGCGAGGAGCTGACCGCCGTTCAGGATGTGAGTTTCCGGGTGGAAGAGGGGGAGTTCGTTTCGGTCGTGGGGCCGTCGGGCTGCGGCAAGTCAACGATCCTGTCGATGACCGCCGGGCTCTACCAGCCCAGCCGGGGCGAGGTGCTGGTCAGCGAGGCGCCGGTGACCGGGCCCAATGCGCATGTCGGCTTCATGCTGCAGAAGGACCTGCTGCTGCCGTGGCGCAACATCATTTCCAATATCGAGTTCGGGCTGGAGGCGCGCGGCGTCGGCAAGGCCGAGCGGCGCGAGCGGGCGATGCGCGAGCTGAAGCACTGCCACCTTGAAGGGTTCGACCGCCAGTATCCGTATCAGCTGTCCGGTGGCATGCGGCAGCGTGCGGCGCTGGCCCGCACGCTGGCGATCGATCCGGAGATCATCCTGCTGGACGAGCCGTTCTCGGCGCTGGATGCGCAGACCAAGCTGTTGTTGCAGAACTCCTTTGCCAAGACCATCGCGGAGGCGGGCAAGACCACGCTGCTGATCACGCACGATCTGTCCGAGGCCGTGCTGATGTCGGATCGCATCCTGATCCTGAGCGAGCGGCCGGGGACGGTGATCGCCGAGATCAAGGTTGATCTGCCGCATCGCGACCAGCCGATCAAGCGGCGGGTCCTGCCCGAGGTGAGCGACTATGCCGCCCAGCTCTTCAAGCATCTCAAACTAGAAGAAAAAGCCGCATAAAACAGGGAGTTAATCACTCATGAAGCGCAGTATCCTCAACACTATCGCCGCCGCTGCGGTCGCTTTGTCGGCGACCGCCGCCCTGGCGACCGAAAAAGTGACCTATCTGTTCCCGGCTCCGGATTTCCTGCCGGCCTTCGCGCCGTTCCAGCTGGCCAAGGGCAAGGGGTATTTCGACGCGGCGGGCCTCGACGTGACCTTCCAGGTCGGCAAGGGCGGCGCCGATGTGGCGACGCAGGTGGCCGTGGGCAACGCCGATCTGGGCGGCGGCATCGGCGACACGCCGATCATCGTGCGCGCCAACGGGCTCGACATTCGCGGCGTGGCGCTGCTGGGCGGGCGCGGCCTGACCCAACTGGCGTGGCGGGCCGACAGCGGCATCGCGGGGCCGGCGGACCTCAAGGGCAAGTCGATCGGCGTGCTCTCGTTCCAGGACACCACCTATTACAACCTGCTGGGCGTTCTGGCCTCGGTCGGGCTGAGCAAGGATGACGTCGATATTCAGGCGGTCGGCCCGGGCGGCATCATCCAGCTGAGCATCGCGGGCAAGCTGCAGGCCATGTCCGGTGTACCGGAGTGGATCGCCGCCATCGAAGGCGCCGGCGTCGATATGGAGCAGATGCCGGTCGACACCGTGTTCCCCGCCATGGCGCAGGCGATCATCGCCTCCGACAAGACCATCGCGGAGCGTCCCGAGGTCGTGAGCGGTTTCGTTCAGGCGGTGATCAAGGCCATCGGCGACATCAACGCCGACCCGGCGCAGGCCGCCAAGGACTACGTCTCGTTCGTGCCGCAGCATTCCGGCAAGGAGGCCCAGGTCGAGGGTATCATGCGCGCCTATTCCACGCTGATCTACCCCGAGGGCGAGAACCAGCCGCTGGGCGCGTTTGATCCCGAGCGGATCGCGGCGGTGCAGAAATTCTACCTCGACTCTGGCATCGTGCGGACCGCAGTGCCGGTGGAGGATCTGTACACCAACGATTTCGTGAAATGACCGACGCAACTGCAACTCAGGTCGGGGCGAAAGCCCCGGCCACCGCCCGCAAACGGGCAACAGCCGGGAGACCGCGCATGGACCGCAGCACGAGCACAACAATCGCAAGCCTGGGCCTGCTCGCCCTGGTTCTGCTGGCCTGGCAATACCTGCCGCCGGCGCTCGATGTGCCCAAATACATCATCCCGACCCTGACCGACTGTCTGGCCGAGATGCAGCGGATGTGGCTTTACGAAAAGCTGACCACGCACACGATGTCGACCGCGCTTTACACGGTTCTGGGCTTTGCCATCGGCAGCCTGCTGGGGGCGGTCCTGGGTTATCTGCTGGGGATGTCGGCGTTCTGGGAAAAGGTGCTGTCGCCCTATATCCTGGCGCTGCAGATCGCGCCCAAGGTGGCCTTTGCGCCGCTGTTCATCATGTGGTTCGGCTACAACGGCATGCCGAAGCTGCTGGTGACCGTTCTGATCGTGTTCTTTCCGGTGCTGGTCAACGTGCTGCAGGCGATGCGCACCGTCGACCGCGACCTGGTCAACTTGGCGCGGGCCTACAACCTGTCGCGCCTCGGCATCTTCTGGAAGGTCGAGATGCCCTCCACCCTGCCCAACCTGATGGCCGGTCTGCGGATCGCCTCCACGCTGGCCGTGATCGGCGTCACCGTCGGCGAGCTGGTCGGCGGCAACACCGGGCTGGGCTACCTGATTTCCTACGGCGGCGGACAGGCCAATGCCGCGATGGTGTTCAACGCCATCGTCCTGCTGACCGTGATTGGTTTCGTGCTCTATTCGGCGCTTATCCGCATCGAAGAGCGTGTCCTGCATTACCTGCCCAAGGCGCAGCATTAATCCGCCGCCAGAGCATACCCGAAGGGAGAAAGCCATGACTGCCATCGACAAGAAGACCCTGATCGAGAAACGGGTGAACGAAGGCCTGCGCGGCCAGTGGTACCCGGTCTGCAAATCGGTCGAGGTGAAGACCACCCGGCCTTATGGAACCAAGCTGCTGGGCGAGAAGATCGTGCTGTGGCGCGACGGCGCCGGCAAGCTGCGCTGCATCGAGGATTTCTGTCCGCACCGCGGCGCGCCGCTGAGCTATGGCGAGATCCACGAGGGCAACATCGGCTGCCGCTATCACGGCGTGATCGTGGACGGCGGCGGCGTCGTGGTCCGCGTGCCGGCGATGCCGGAATGCGCGCTGGAGGGCCGCAAGGCGCTGAAATCCTACGAGGTGACCGAAGCGAACGACGCAGTCTTCGTCTATGTCCCCTCGGTGGATCAGCCCGAGGCGCCCGAGCTGGTGATGCCCGATGTCATGCTGGACGAGGAGAACTGGGCCGGTTTCCTGTGCACCTCGGTCTGGGAAGCGAATTACCGCTATGCGCTCGACAACCTCGCCGACCCGATGCACGGCTGCTACCTGCACGCCGAAAGCTTCACCCTGGCCTACGGCTCGAAACAGGATCTGATGAAGCTCGACAAGACCGACAAGGGCTTTCGCATCGAGCGCGTCGGCCAGACCGGCGAGAACTTCGACTGGACGGAGTTCGAGGTCTATCCGGGCGACATGTTCTGTTTCCTCGAAATTCCCTATCCGCCGGCGGCCGGCCCGGGCGGGGTGTTCCGCATCATCGGCTTTGTCACCCCGATGGACGAGCATACCACCAAGGTGTTCTTCTGGCGCATGCGCGAGGTGAAGGGGCTGGCGCGCGAAAGCTGGCGCTTCCTCTACCGCGCCAAGATGGAAAAGACCCATTGGGATGTGCTGGAGCAGGACCGGGTGATGCTGGAAGGCATGCCCGACGACGCCCGCAAGCGCGAGATGCTCTACCAGCATGACCTGGGCGTCAGCCGGATCCGTCAGATCCTGACCCGCGCCGCCAAGGCGCAGATCGAGTCCGAACTGAAGCAGCAGTCGGTCGCGGCCGAGTGAGTGGCGGAGGACGCATGCTGAAGGACCGGCATATCCTGCTGACCGGCGCGGCGCGCGGGCTGGGGGCGGAGATCGCCCGCAGCCTGGCGGCCCACGGCGCCAGGCTGATCGTCGCGGACATCGCGGAGGACGAAGGCCGCGCCACCGCCGAAGAGGTGGGGGCCGCGTTCCTGCCCGTCGATCTGGGCGATCCGGCCTCGATCGCGGCGCTGGGCGAGGCGGTTTCGGCCCGCACCGGCGGCACGCTGCACGGGCTGGTCAACAACGGCGCCATCGCGACCGGTATCGGCGGCATCGGGTTCGAGGAGATCGAGATCGACAGCTGGGATCTGGTGCAGCGCGTCAACGTGCGCGGGACCTGGCTGATGACGCGGGCCTGCGCGCCGCTGCTGCGGGCCAGCGGGTCGGGGCGGGTGGTCAACGTGGCCTCCGACACCGCGCTCTGGGGCGCGCCCAACCTGATGTCCTATGTGGCAAGCAAGGGCGCGGTGATGGCGATGACCCGCTCGCTGTCGCGCGAGCTGGGGCCGGCCCGGGTGGGGGTGACGGCGGTGGCGCCGGGGATCCTGACCACTGAATCGACCGAATACGTGCCCGAGGCGCGCCATCGGCTCTATGCTGAGGGGCGGGCGGTGCCGGGGGCGCAGGCGGCGGGCGACGTCACCGACGTGGTGGCCTTCCTGCTGAGCGACGGGGCGCTGACCCTGACCGGGCAGGTGCTGCCGGTGAACAACGGGTTCGTCTTCAAATGACCGGCTGGGCGACAAAAACCGCGGCCGGGATCGAATACCTGGAGCGGCCCGGCGAGGGCGAGGCGTTGGTGCTGCTGCACGGCATCGGCTCGCAGGCGGCCTCCTTCACGCCGGTGCTGGACCATCTGGACCCCGCCCGGCGGGTGATCGCCTGGAACGCGCCGGGGTATGGCCGCTCCGAGCCGCTGGCGGACGACTGGCCGCTGGCCACGGATTACGCGCGGGTGCTGGAGCGGTTCCTCGATGCGCTGGGGCTGGCGCGGGTGACACTGGTGGGTCATTCGCTGGGCACGCTGATGGGTGCGGCCTTTGCCGCCGCGCACCGGGACCGGGTCAGCCGCCTGGTGCTGGCCTCGCCGGCGCTGGGCCACGGGATGCCGCGCGGCGGGGTTCTGAGCCCGGCGGCACAGGCGCGGCTCGACGATCTGGAGCGGCTGGGGGCCGAGAGCTTTGCCGCGGCGCGGGCCGCCCGGCTGGTGCATGACCCCGAGGCCAACCCGGCCATGGTCGCGCAGGTGCGTGGCGCGATGGCCCAAGTGAAATTGCCGGGCTACGGCCAAGCCGCGCGCATGCTGGCCTCGGGGCGTCTGCTGGACGATGCCGAGCGCCTGAAGGTGCCGACCGACGTGATCGTGGGCGAGGGCGACCTGGTGACCCCGCCCGACGGCGCCCGCCGTGCCCATGCGGCGCTGCGCGCGGCGGTCCGGGGCCGGCTGGTGCTGGTGCCGGGGGCCGGGCACGCGATCTACCTGCAGGCGCCCGACCGGTTCGCGGCGCTGCTGGCCGCCCAACCGGAGACAGCCGGGTAACCGGCGGAGAAATGGAGACAACGACATGAGCGAGACGCTGATCCGCACCGGCAGTTTGCGCGGGATCATGATGCGCGGACCGGCCCTGACCGCGACGCTGCCGTTCTACGAGGACATGTGGGGGCTGAAGCTGGCCCACCGCGAAGAAGGCGTGGCGCTGCTGCGCGGCACCGGCAGCGAGGCCTTTCTCTACGGGCTGACCGATGGCGATATCTTCGGCATCGAGTACGTGCATTTCGCCATGCCTGACCGCGCGTCGATGGACGCGCTGCATGCGCAATGCGTGGAAAAGGGCGCGCAGGCGCTGGGCGCCCCGGCCGAATTCGGCGACTGGGCAGGCGGCTACGGGTTCGAGATCCTCGACCCCGATATGCGCCGGTTGCGGTTCCGCACCGAGGCCCGCCAGCTTGCGGAAGAGCCGGACTGGTCGAAGCCCAAGAAGGTGAGCCACGTGGTGCTGAACACCCCCGACATGGAAGGCGTGCAGACGTTTTACGAACAGGTGCTGGGGTTCCGGGTGTCGGATTACTCGGCAGACCAGATGGTGTTCCTGCGCTGCAGCAGCGACCACCACTCGATCGCCCTGGTGCGGGCCAACTATCCGAGCGTCAATCACGTCGCCTTCGAGCTGCCGACGATCGACGAGTTCATGCGCGCCATCGGCCGGATGAAACAGAAGGGCCATGTGCCCACCTGGGGGCCGGGCCGCCACGGGCCGGGCAACAACCCGTTTGCCTATTTCGTCTCGCCCTCGGGCTTTGTGATCGAGTTCACCTCGGAGCTGCAGCAGATCGACGAAACGACCCATGAGGCCAAGGTCTGGTCGCGCGAAGACCCCGAGGCGATGGACCGCTGGATGACTGCGGGCCCGCCGACCCCGGCGCAGCGGGCGGTGATGCAGGGGCGGCCCGATCCGGGCTGGCCGGACCTGGCGAAACGATAGGGGGCGGCGATGAATCTGGGGTATGAAAATGCCGTTGCAGTGGTCACCGGGGGCACCTCCGGCATCGGGCTGGCCACCGTGCGGGTGCTGCTGCGCAGCGGCGCGCGGGTGGCGCTTTGCGCCCGCAACGAGGGCCGGCTGGAAGATGTCGCCGGGCTGCTGCGCCGCGATCATGGCGAAGACAGGGTTCTGGCGCGCGCCTTTTCGGTGCTGGACGAGGCGGCGGTCAACGGCTTTGCCGATGAGGTGAAGGCGCAATGGGGGCAATGCGACCTGCTGGTCAACAACGCGGGGCAGGGCCGGCAGTCGACCTTTGCCGAGACCGCGAACGAGGATTGGCGCGCGGAATACGAGCTCAAGCTGTTCAGCCAGATCTATCCGATCCGGGCCTTCGTGCCGATGCTGCGCGAGGCCAAGGGCGCCATCGTCGCGGTCAATTCGCTGCTGGCCTACCAGCCCGAGCCGCACATGGTCTGCACCTCTTCCGCGCGGGCAGGAGTGCAGAACATGCTGAAGTCGCTGAGCGTGGAGCTGGCGCCGGATGTGCGGGTGAACTCCGTCCTGATGGGGCTGATCGAATCCGGCCAGTGGACCCGGCGCTTTGCCGCGCGGGAGGACCAGAGCGTGAGCCGCGTGGAGTGGTACGGCGCGCTGGCCGAACGCAAGGGCATTCCGCTGCAGCGGCTGGGCGACCCGGTCGAGGCGGCTAATGCCATCGCTTTTCTCGGCTCGCGGGCGGCGAGCTACATCACCGGCGCTCAGCTCGATGTCTCGGGCGGGCTCAACAGGCACATTTGAGGAGGGGCTATGAAACACGATCCGATCCAGAAAACCGAAACGGTCGGCGATTTCATCGCCCGTTACCTTGCCGATGTCGGCGTCACCACGATGTTCGGGGTGATCTCGATCCATAACATGCCGATCCTCGACGCGGTGGCGCGGCAGGGGCGAATCCGCTTCGTCCCGGCGCGGGGCGAGGCCGGCGCGATGAACATGGCGGATGCCTATGCGCGGGTGTCGGGGGGGCTGGGCGTCTGCCTGACCTCGACCGGCACGGCGGCGGGCAATGCCGCCGGCGCCCAGGCCGAGGCGCTGACCGCGGGCAGCCGGGTGCTGCATCTCACCAGCCAGGTCGACCTAGCCTATGCCGACCGCGACCGCGCCGCGATCCATGATGTGCCGCGCCAGCCCGAGATGCTGCGCGGGGTGTCCAAGGCGGTCTACCGCATGTGGGATGCCAACGGCGCCATCGGCGCGCTGACCGCCGCCGTTTCCTCGGCGCTGTCGGCGCCGAGCGGCCCGGTCAGCCTGGAGATCCCGGTCGATGTGCAGCGCAGCGTCGCACCGCCGCAGGGCCGTATTCATATGCCCGAGCCGGTGCGGCCGCGGGTGCCTGACGCGGTGATCGACGAGATCGCCGACTACCTCGTGAACGCCAAGCGGCCGCTGCTGTGGCTGGGCGGTGGGGCCCGCGGCGCTGTTACTGAGGCGACCGAGCTGATGCGGCGCGGCGTGGGCATCGTGACCTCGACCAACGGCCGCGGCGTGGTGTCGGAAGAGGAAGCGGCCACGCTGGGCGCCTTCAACATGGTGCCAGAGGCGGCGGAGCTTTACCAAAGCTGCGATCTGATGATCGTGGTCGGCTCGCGGCTGCGCGGCAACGAGACCCGCAATAACGAGATGCCGCTGCCGCAGCCGCTGATCCAGATCGACGCCGACGCCTCGCAGGGTGGACGCAACTACCCGGTGGCGCTGTTCGCCCATGGCGATGCGGCCGATACCCTGGCCCGGCTGCTGGAGCGGCTGCCGGCGAAGCTGGACACCGATCCTAACCTGGGGTTCGACATCGCCCGGGCCCGGGCGCAGGCCGAAGGGGCGCTGCGCGGCCGGTTGGGCGCCTATGCGGTGGTCGCCGATGCGCTGAGCGAACGGGTGGTCGCCGGCGGCCATGCCTGGGTGCGCGACGTGACCATCTCCAACTCCACCTTCGGCAACCGCTACGTGCGGCTGGCCGATCCGAAGCAGGGTGTTCATGCGCTCGGCGGCGGCATCGGGCAGGGGGTCTCGATGGGGATCGGCGCGGCGCTGGCCTGCGACGAAGGTCGCAAGGCGGTCACGCTGCTGGGCGATGGCGGAACCATGCTGGGCCTGGCCGAGGCGATTACCGCGGTCGAGGAAAACGCGCCGCTGGTCTACGTGCTGATGAACGACAAGGCGTATGGCGTGATCCAGAACATCCAGGACGCCCAGTATGACAGCCGCCGCCATTATTCGGCGCTGCGGGTGCCGGAGTTCGAGGGGCTCTGCGCCTCGATCGGCCTGCCGCATCGCAAGATCACCTCGGTGGAGGCGTTCGAGGAGGCGCTCGATGCCGCGATGGCGGCGGAGGGGCCGCAGCTGATCGAGGTCGACATGTGCGCGATCGGCCCCTTTGCCGAGGCCTTTGCCGGCCCGCCCGCCGGGGCGGCGCAGAAAGAGGAGTGAGGCGATGCGGCTGGGGCTGATCGGGGTCGGCAATATCGCCCGGACGCTGGTGCGGCTGATGCGCGACACGGGGCTGGCCCCCGCGCATCTGGCGGTGCTGGTGCGGCCCGGTCGGGAAGAGGCGGCACGCGCGGCCCTGAGCCAGGTCTTTGACGGGCCGCTGGCGGTGGTCAGCGACGCCGCCGCCCTGCTGGCCGAGCAGCCCGATCTGGTGGTGGAATGCGCCGGTCACGCGGCGGTGGCGGCGTATGGACCCGCGGTGCTGCGTGCCGGGGTCGATCTGGTGCAGGTCTCGGTCGGTGCGATGGCCGACGCGCGCCTCGCGGCCGAGCTGCGCCAGGCGGCCGAGGCGGGCGGCGCGCGGATCGTGCTGCCGGCCGGGGCGGTCGGCGGGATCGACCTGTTGTCGGCGCTGGCGCCGGCGGGCAACCTGGCGGTGACCTATCGCGGCATCAAGCCGCCCAGGGCCTGGGCCGGGACGCCGGCGGAGGCGGCGCTGGACCTCGACTCCGTCACCGAGAGCACGGTGTTCTTCCGCGGCACCGCGCGCGAGGCGGCGCGGGAATATCCGAAGAACGCCAATGTGGCGGCTACGCTGGCGCTGGCCGGGGCGGGGTTCGAGGCGACGCAGGTGGAGCTGGTCGCCGATCCGGCGGCGCCGGGGAACCTGCACGCTTACGAGGTGCGTTCGGATGTTGCGAACGTGCGGATGGAAATTGAGAACCTGCCCTCGGCGGGCAATGCGAAAACCAGCGTTTCCACGGTCTACTCGGTGCTGCGGGAGATCCGGAATCGCATGAATCCGGTGGTGATCTGATGAACATGATGACGGAAGAGCAGACTGACGAGCTTCCGGACGGGCGGCTCTATCTGGGCGGCGAATGGCAGGCCGGCAGCGGCGCCGAGATCACCTCGGTCTTTCCCGCCGACGGCAGCGTCAACCGGGTGCTGCGCGGCGCCTCGGCCGCCGATGGCGAGGCCGCGATTGCCCGGGCCAAGGCGGCGCAGGCCGATCCGGCCTGGCGCGGGATGAAACCGCATGAGCGGGCACGCATCCTCTACCGGATCGCGGACGGGATCGAGGCCAATATCGACCGCATCTCGCGCATCCAGTCGCGCGACACCGGCAAGACACTGAAGGAGACCGCGGCGCTGGCGGGTTCGGCGGCGGGTACCTTCCGCTATTTCGGCGCGGTGGCCGAGACGATGGATGACGAGCTGACGGTGCAGCGCGGCAGCGCGCTGACCCTGTCGGTGCATGAGCCGCTGGGCGTGGTGGCGGCGATCACCCCGTGGAATTCGCCGATCGCCTCGGACGCGCAAAAGGTGGCGCCGGCGCTGGCGGCCGGCAATGCGGTGGTGTTGAAGCCCGCCTCCTGGTCGCCCTTGACGGCGCTGGAGTTGGCTCGGATCGTGGGTGAGGCAGGGCTGCCCAGGGGGCTGTTCTCGGTGCTGCCGGGGGCCGGGCGCGAGATCGGCAATCTGCTGGTCGAACATCCGGATATCGCCAAGGTGAGCTTTACCGGCGGCACCTCCACCGGCCGGGCGCTGGCGCGCAAGGCGGCGGAAAAGCTGATGCCGGTCAGCCTGGAGCTGGGCGGCAAATCGCCCACCATCGTCTTTGCCGATGCCGATATGGATCAGGCGATCGCGGGCGTGCTGTTCGGGATCTTCTCTTCCAGCGGGCAGAGCTGCATCGCCGGCTCGCGGCTGTTCGTCGAGCGCAGCATCTACGACGCGTTCGTCGCGCGGCTGGTGGCGGCGACCCGGGCGCTGACAATCGGTCACCCGTTCGACGCGGCCACACAGATCGCGCCGCTGATCCATATGGACCACCGTGACGAGGTGGCAGGCCATGTGGCGCGTGCGTTGGAGGACGGGGCGGAGCTTCTGTGCGGCGGCAAGGCGCCGGAGGGGGCGGCCTTTGAGACCGGCAGCTATTTCGAGCCGACCATCCTCGCCGGGCTGCCCAACTCCGCGCGGCTGTGCCGGGAGGAGGTGTTCGGGCCGGTGCTGGCGGTGCTGCCCTTCGACGACGAAGACGAGGTGATCGCAGCGGGCAACGACAGTGACTACGGTCTGGCCTGCGGCATCTGGACCCGCGACTTCCCCCGCGCCTGGCGTGTGGGGCGGGCGATCAATGCCGGGACGATCTGGCACAACACCTACAAGCAGTTCTCGATCTCGACCCCCTTCGGCGGCGAGCGCGACAGCGGTGTCGGGCGCGAGAAGGGCCGACAGGGGTTGCGCGCCTACATGGCGCAGAAGAGCTTTTATTCCGATCTGAGCGGTGCGCCGTTGCCTTGGGCCGGTGCCGCGCTGGAGGCGACATGAGCGGCAAGATTGCAATCGTCGGCGCCGGGCCGTCGGGCTGTTACCTGGCGCAGGCGCTGCTCAAGGCGGCGCCGGAGCTGGAGGTCGATCTGATCGACGCGCTGCCGGTGCCCTATGGGTTGGTCCGCTACGGTGTTGCGGCCGATCATCAGGGCACCAAGGCGGTGGCGCGGCAGTTCGCACGGGTGTTCGAGCGGCAGGGCGCGCGGTTCTTCGGCAACCTGCGGGTGGGGCGTGACATCACGCTCGACGCGCTGCGCGACGGTTATGACGCGGTGGTGCTGGCGGCGGGGCTGTCGCAGGACCGCAAGCTGGGCGTGCCGGGCGACGATCTGCCCGGTGTCTACGGCGCCGGGGAGCTGACCCGCGCGCTCTATGACCATCCGGAGGCGGTGGCGTTGCCGGAGCTGGGGCCGAATCCGCTGATCGTGGGAAACGGCAATGTGGCGATCGACCTGCTGCGGCTCCTAGCCAAGACGCCCGAGGAGCTTGAGGGCTCCGACCTTGGTGCGGCGGCGAGCCGCTGGCTGGCGGACAGCGGGATCGAGACGATCACCATCACCGGGCGCTCGCCCGCGGCGCAGGCCAAGTTCGACGCGGTCATGGTCAAGGAACTGGCGAAGCTCGCCGGGGTGCGGATCGCGGTCGAGGGGGCGGGTGACGCGGGCGAGGGCAGCAAGCTGCTCGATGCGCTGGCGGCGATTGACGGGCATGGCGACGGGCCGCGGCAGGTCACCTTCCGCTTCGGGCTGACGCCGGTCGCGGTCGAAGGCGCGGGGCGGGCGCAGAGCGTGCGCTTTGCCGGGCCGGAGGGCGAAGAGGTTGTGCCGTGTTCCGCTGTGCTGACGGCCATCGGTTTCGAGGCCGCTTCGGACGCGGGCCTGCCGCGCGACGCGCTGATCGCGGCGGCGCAGGATGCAGACGCCGGGCGGTTGGCCCCGGGCCTTTACGCCGCCGGGTGGTTCCGGCGCGGCCCGCGCGGCACCATCCCCGAGAACCGGGCGGATGCCCAGGCGCTGGCGGCGCTGATCCTGGGCGAGCTTTCGCCCGATCCGGCCAAGCAGGGGCGCAAGGAGCTTGCCGCCCTGACCGGGGCGGTGGATTACGACGGCTGGTGCCGGATCGACGCGGCAGAGGTCGCGGCCGCGCCCGAGGGGCGCTGCCGGGCCAAGATGGCCTCAAGGGACGAGATGCTGCGGATCGCGGCACAAAAGGAGATGACGCAATGAAGATTACCATTCTCTATGGCACCGAGACCGGCAATGCCGAGATGCTGGCCGAAGACATGCAGGCAGAGCTTGAGGGCGCGCATGAGGTCGAATGCCTGAACCTGTCCGACATGGAGCCGGGGGCCTTCGATCCGGCGCAGTTCTACCTTCTGGTCTGCTCGACCTACGGTGATGGCGAACTGCCGGCGTCGGCCCAGCCTTTCGCCGAGGCGGTGGAGGCGCAGAAACCCGATCTGTCGGCGATCCACTTCGCGATTTTCGGCATGGGCGACAGCGAATACGACGAGACCTTCAACCACGGGCCGAAGCGGCTGGCCGAGCTGATGCTGGCGCGGGGCGCGGTGCAGATCGGCGAGCGGGTGGCGCATGACGCCTCGGGCGACGACATGGCCGAGGATCTGGCCTTTCCCTGGGCCGAGGCGGTTATCGCCGAGGCCGGAGAGACGCTGGGCGAGGCCGCGTGATGACACCGCAGGAGCTGCGCGCCCGGCTGACCGAGCCCTGGACGCATGGCAAGCACGCCGACCTGCGCGGTATCGTCTGCGACGGGCGGCTGGATCTGTCCGGCTGCGCGGTGGCGGGGGCGGATCTGACCGGGGCGCAGTTTCCCGAGGGCATCGACGCCAGCGGCGCGCGGTTTCTGGGGCTGAGCTGGTTCGGCGGCGTGCGGTTCGGCGGGCCGGCGGATTTCAGCGCGGCCGTGTTCATGAACGACGCGCGGTTCGAGGCCAGCCGGTTTGACGGACCCGTCCGGTTCACCGGTGCGGAGTTTCGCGGCATCGGCCGGTTCGACGGCGCGCGGTTCGACGGCGGCGCCGATTTCTCCGATGTGGTCAGCTATGGCAATTTCTCGCTGCACCAGGTGAGCATGGCCGAACGGGCCAGTTTTCATGGCAGCGAATGGCTGGGCGGGTTGTGGTGCCAGGATGCCCGGCTGCCCGCCGATGCGGATCTGCAGGACACCCAGGTGCACGGACGGCTGTGGCTGCGCGGCGGCCATCGCGGCAATGCGGTCCTGACCGCCGCCGATTTCGGGATGTCTTTCGGCTATACCTATTTCTGAGGCGGCGGGCGGCGCTGGACCGGAGCGGGTCTAGATCTGTTCGGCCGACCAGCCGCGATACCCCAGCGCCTCGGAAATCTCCCGTGCGGCGGCGCGAAGCTCTGCCTCGATCCGGCCCACCTGCGGGCTGTCTTTCTCAAAGGCGCTTACATGGCCGGTGACGTTGATCGCCGCCACAGCGTGGCCCTGGTGATCGTGCACCGCCACGGCGGCGGAGCCGATCTCGGGTTCGAAATTCGCCACGCTCCAGGACATGCCGCGCGCGCGGTCCTCCTGCAGCTGTTGTTCCAGCTCTTCCAGGCTGGTGCGGGTCTTGTCGGTATAGGCCTCCAGCGGGGCATCGCGGTAGAGCGCACGCAGCTCCGCGGGCGACAGTTCGGACAGCAGAACACGGCCGATGGTGGTGGCATGGGCCGGCAGGTGGGTGCCCTCGCGCACCGTGCTGACAAGGTGGTAGTTCGGCGTTTCCCGCGCGAGATAGATGATCTCGCGCCCCTGCCGCACGCCAAGGTGCGCCGACAGGCTCAGCCGTTCTGCGAGCCGCGACAGGATCGGGCGCGCCGTCGGGATCAGGCCGCGGTCGTTCAGCGCCTCGGTCGCCAGCGCGATCAGCCCGGTTCCCAGCCGGTAGCCGCCGTCGTCGGGCAGCGGTTCGATCATCCGCTCGGCCTCCAGCGTCGCCAGCAGCCGGATCAGCGTGGTCCGGTTGATGCCGATATCCTTGGCGGTGCGGCTGGTGTTGCGGCAGCGGTTGCCGGCCGCGATGTGGCGCAGCACCGCGAAGGCCCGCTCGACTGGCGGGACGGTATAGTCCGGTTGCGCGGGCGATTTGTCCTGATCGTTCGTCACGTGATCCGCCTGTCCTTGGCTTTGTCCATATTTGAACATTCTGTTTCTAGTTTGACCAATCCGCGAGAGCAAGCCTCCACCATCGGGTGTGCGGGTGAAAAAATGCGGAAAACATGCGCTCCAGCCGCTCAAGACAAGTGCCTTGGGGGCGGCTGTGGCAGGACTGTGGATGTCATCGAACGGGGGGAAGAGACCATGTACGACAACAGCCGGCCCGACCGCTATTTCTCCGGGGCGCATCAGGCCTTTCGCCAGAGCCTGCGGGCCTTCGTCGCCGCCGAGATCACCCCCAACGTGGAGGCCTGGGAAACCGCGGGACGGTTGCCCCGCGATCTTTACCGCAAGGCGGGGGAGATGGGGATACAGGGGGTATTGTTTCCCGAAGAGATCGGCGGCTCCGGCGGGGATTTCTTCATGCAGGTGGTGGTGAGCGAAGAGATCGCCCGCTGCGGGGCCGGGGGTGTCTGCGCGTCGCTGGGGTCGCATTCGATCGGGATCCCGCCGGTGGTGAAGCACGGCAGCGCGGAGTTGCGCGACCGCTTCGCCGCGCCGGTGATCGCGGGCGAGAAGATCGCGGCGCTTGCGGTGACGGAGCCGGGCGGCGGCTCAGACGTGGCGGCGTTGCGGACCACGGCGGTGCGCGACGGGGATCATTTCGTTCTGAACGGGGAAAAGACCTTCATCACCTCCGGGATGCAGGCGGATGTCATCACGGTGGCGGTGCGCACCGATCCGGCCGCCGGGGGCACGGGCGGCATCTCCTTTATCCTGGTGGAGGGCGACACGCCGGGGCTGACCCGGCGGGAGCTGAAGAAAATGGGCTGGTGGGCATCGGATACGGCGCATCTGACCTTTTCCGATTGCCGGGTGCCCGCCGCGCATCTGATCGGCGAGGAGGGCAAGGGCTTCAAGGCTGCGATGATGAATTTCAACAGCGAGCGGCTGCTGATCGCGGTGCAGGCCTATTCGATGGCGCAGGTCTGTTACGAGGAGGCACTGGCCTGGGCGCAGCAGCGGCGGGCCTTCGGCGGCACCCTGGCGGAGCATCAGGCGATCCGGCACAAGCTGGTGGACATGGCGGCACGGATCGACGCGGCGCGAACCCTGACCTATGACATCGTCTGGCGGCACTTGCAGGGGCTGGACCCGCTCAACGTTCATGTGGCGCGGACCAGCATGGCCAAGGTCACCGCGACGGAGGCGATGAAATTCTGCGCCGACGAGGCGGTGCAGATCCTCGGCGGCATGGGGTACATGCGCGGCAGCGCCTGCGAGCGGATCTATCGCGAGGTCAAGGTGCTGACCATCGGCGGCGGCACCGACGAGGTGATGCGCAACCTCGCCGCCTCGCAGCTGGGGATATGAGGGGCGGGGGCGCGCGCCCGCCTCAGAGGCCGAGGATCGCGCGGGCCTCCTGCGGCGAGGCGACCTCGCGCCCGGCGTCGCGGGCGGTTTTCGCCATCTCCTCGATCAGCTGGCCGTTCGAGCTGACCTTGTCGCCGTTGGCGAGGTAAAAGCTGTCTTCCAGACCGGTGCGCAGATGCCCGCCCAGCTCGGCGGTGCGCCGGTGCAGCGGCCAGATCTCGGCCCGGCCGATGGCGGTGACCTGCCAGCGGGAGTCCGCGGGGGCCAGGCGCATCAGGATCGGCAGCAGCTCGGCATCCGCGGGCATGCCGGAGGCGACGCCCATGACGAAATTGAACTGCGCCGTACCGGTGAACATGCCGTTCTTCTGATACATGCCGACGCAGCGCACGATGCCGGTGTCGAAACATTCGAACTCCGGGATGGTTTGCGCCTGCGCCATGACATCGAGAAACGCCTGCACCTTTTCGACCGGGTTGTCGAACATCATCGGCGGCCAGGCCCAGTCGCCGTTGGCGCGGATCTTGAGATAGTTCAGCGATCCGGCGTTGCAGGCGGCCATTTCCGGTGCGGTCGCGCTGACGACGTCGAGCGCCGGCTGATACTCCGGCCCGACGACGCCGGTGGTATGGTTGATGATCACATCGGGGCAGGCGGCGCGGATCGCGGCCTGAACCTGTTTCGACAGCGCGATATCCCAGGAGGGCAGGTGGCCCTGGTCCGGCTCCTGCCGGCGCAGGTGGATATGCATGACGCTGGCCCCGGCGTCATAGGCGCGGCGCGCCTCGGCGGCCATCTCTTCCGGGGTCACCGGGACGTTGTGTTGTTTGGGGTTGGTCAGCACGCCGTTGAGCGCGCAGGTGATGATGGCCTTGGACATGACGCCTCCGGGTCTTGCGGTTTTCCCCTGGATAGACGCCCGCGCGGTCCGGCGCTTGTGCAAAGACGCTGGGCCGGGGCGCAAGCGCGGCGGACGTGGCGGCACTCCGGGGCGAGAGTTGAAATGGCCGGACGTTGGCCCTTAAGCTGCTCCTGTGGTCGTCGACCGCAGGCGCACGCCGGTCGTCCTATGCTTTTGGGAGGGAGCATCTGTGACAGCACAGAACACCGATGGAAACTACATGCTGGTTCTGCAGGACCGGGTTTTCTACCGCGGCCTTCTGGGCAACCGGATGAAGGCGCGCCGCCTGGGCGGGGCGTCGATCTACCTGGCGCCCGCAGGGGCGTTCCGGCTGAAGCTGGGTGGCGGCGACTGGACACGGCGGGATATCGCGCTGGTGCCGCCCTATCAGGCGCATCAGGTGGCCTCGGACTGCGGCAATGTCATCAGCGTACTGATCGAGCCGGACCGGCTGGAGCCCGGCGAACTGCCGCGGCTTGTCGCGGAGTTGGAGGAGGCTGGGCGGCGGTCAAAGCTGCTGCAGCGCCTGCGCGCGGCGGCAGCGCGGCTGCGGCAGATGGCGCCGGACAGCGGCATCTCGACCGAGACCTTCGACCGGATCGTTCTGGGCCGCGCCCTGGCCGCCCGGCAGATCGACCCGCGGATCGCCGTGGCGCTGGAGGCCTTTGAAGAGGCGGCGCTGGAAAACCCGTCGCTGGCGGCGGATCTGGCGCGGGACATCGGGCTGTCGGCCTCGCGTTTCCTGCATCTTTTCAAGGAGCAGACCGGGGTGTCGTTCCGCAATTACCGGATGTGGCGGCGCGCGCGCAGCTTCCTGCTGCATGCCAACCATTCCGGCAGCCTGACCGATGTGGCCCTCAGCCTGGGCTATCCGGATTCCAGCCATTTCAGCCACTCGATCCGCAAGACCTATGGGCTGCAGCCGCGGGCGATCCGGATCGGGTCCCAGAACCTGCGGGTCGACCGCATGCCGCAGAGCGCGGGCGGGCAGGTAACCACGGGCCAGTGCGCCTGAGCTGACCGTGACGGCGCTTTTCGGGGTGGCTAGCGCACAGACGCAAGTCCGCACGGACACAACGCTTTATCACAACAGAAACAGGCGGGGCGAGGGCGCCCCTGCCGCCCCCGAAGCAGCAACGCGGACAGGATATGGCCAAGATTCTCAGCTCCGTCTCCCCGGCATCCGAAACCTTCCGTGCCAATCGTCAGGGCATGCTCGATCTTCTGGGGCAACTGGAAGAGATCGAGGCGCGGACGCGGGCCGCCTCCGAACGCTCGCGGGCGCGGTTCGAGAAACGGCATCAGTTGTTGCCGCGCGACCGGGTGGCCCTGCTGCTGGACCCCGGCAGGCCGTTTGTCGAGCTGTCGAAGCTGGCGGGCTACGGCCTCGATCAGCCGGATCTGGAGAAATCGGTGCCCGGCGGCGGGGTGATCGCGGGGATCGGATATGTCTCCGGTGTGCGCTGCATGATCAGTGCCTCCGATTCCGGCATCGCCGCCGGGGCGTTGCAACCGATGGGGCTGGAAAAGCAGTTGCGGGTGCAGGAGATCGCGCTGGAAAACAAGCTGCCCTACGTGCAGCTGGTGGAAAGCGCGGGCGCCAACCTGATGGCCTACCGGGTGGAGGATTTCATTCGCGGCGGCAGCCTGTTTCGCAACCTCGCTCGGTTCTCGGCCGCCGGGCTGCCGGTGGTGACGGTGACCCACGGCAGCTCCACCGCCGGCGGCGCCTATCAGACCGGTCTGTCGGATTACATCATCATGGTGCGCGGCCGCACCCGGGCGTTTCTGGCCGGACCGCCGCTGCTGAAGGCCGCCACCGGCGAGATCGCCACCGAGGAGGAGCTGGGCGGGGCAGAGATGCACACCGGCATTTCCGGTCTGGGCGACTACCTGGCCGAGGATGATCGCGAGGCGCTGGGGCTGGCCCGCGCGATCCTTGGGAACATCGACTGGAACGGCGCGCCGGAGCCTGAAAGGGACTACGCCGAACCCGCCTATGACCGGGAGGAACTGCTGGGCCTGATGCCGATGGACCATCGCCAGCCGGTCGATATGAAAGAGGTGATCGCGCGGCTTGTCGACGGCTCCGACTTCGTGGAATTCGGCGAGCGCTATGGCGGGGCTACCGTCTGCGGCAATGCCCGGATCGCCGGCTGGCCGATCGGCATCATCACCAACAATGGGCCGATCGACCCGGCCGGCGCGTCGAAGGCCACCCATTTCATTCAGGCCTGCTGCCAGGCGGGGACGCCGATCCTGTATCTCAACAACACCACCGGCTTCCTCGTCGGGCGCAGCTACGAGGAGGCGGGCAGCATCAAGCACGGATCGAAGATGATCCAGGCGGTCACCACCGCCACGGTGCCGCAGTTCACCATCTATTGCGGCGCCTCCTTCGGGGCGGGGAACTACGGCATGTGCGGGCGCGGGTTCGAGCCGCGGTTCTGTTTCTCCTGGCCCAACGCCAAGACTGCTGTGATGGGCGGCGAGCAGGCAGCGGGTACCATGGCCGTGGTGCAGGAGGCGCGCGCCGAACGGTTGGGCGAGCCGGTCGATCACGCCAAGCTCGACGCGCTGAAATCCAGGATCATCGACACGTTCAACCGGCAGATGGATGCCTTCTATACCTCGGCGCGGGTGCTGGACGACGGGGTGATCGACCCGCGCGACAGCCGCGACCTGATGATCGAGCTGATGCGGATAGCGCGCGAGGCCGAGGCGCGCGAGCCCAATCCCATCCAGTTCGCCGTTGCCCGCCCCTGACCTTCGCGAGAGCTGTTCCATGACCGACCCGACGCCATTCAAGAAACTGCTCGTCGCCAACCGCGGCGAGATCGCGGTGCGGATCATGCGCAGCGCGAAATCCATGGGCTATGCCACGGTGGCGGTTTATTCCGAGGCCGATGCGGGGGCCGAACATGTCCGGCTGGCCGATCAGGCGGTTTGCATCGGCGGCGCCGCGCCCGCGGAGTCCTACCTGAGAATCGACGCAATCGTCGAGGCCGCCCGGCGCACCGGCGCCGACGCGATCCACCCCGGCTACGGCTTTCTGGCCGAGAACGAAGGCCTTGCGAGGGCCTGCGATGCGGCGGGGATCGTCTTCGTCGGGCCGGGGGCCGAGGCGATCCGTGCCATGGGCGACAAGGCGGAGGCCAAGGCGCTGATGATCGCGGCGGGGGTGCCCTGCGTGCCGGGCTATCAGGGAGAGGATCAGAGCCTTGAGACCTTGCTGGCCGAGGCGAAACGCATCGGCTTCCCGGTGATGATCAAGGCCACGGCGGGTGGCGGCGGCCGCGGCATGCGGCGGGTCGCGTCGGAGGCGGCGTTCGCCGAGCACCTGACCTCCGCCAGGTCGGAGGCGAAAGGCGCCTTCGGCAACGATGCGGTGCTGCTGGAAAAGGCCATTCTCAACCCCCGCCACGTGGAAATCCAGATCATGGCCGACCGCCATGGTAACGTCATCCACTGCGGCGAGCGGGATTGTTCGGTGCAGCGCCGTCACCAGAAGCTGATCGAAGAGGCGCCGTCGCCCGCCGTGGGGCCGGAGCTGCGCGCGCGGATGGGGCGGGCCTCGGTCGAGGCGGCCCGGGCCATCGGTTATGTCGGCGCGGGGACTTTCGAATATCTGCTCGATGCAGACGGCAATTTCTACTTCATGGAGATGAACACGCGGCTGCAGGTCGAGCATCCGGTGACCGAGGCGATCACCGGACTCGACCTGGTGGAGTTGCAGCTGCGCGTGGCGGGGGGCGAACCCTTGCCGTTGGCGCAGGAGGACGTGAGCTTCTCCGGCCATGCCATCGAGGTGCGGCTGTGTGCAGAGGACCCGGCGGCGGGGTTCATGCCGCAGAGCGGGACGATGGCCCTATGGCAGCCCGCAGAGGGCATCCGGGTCGATCACGGGCTGCGCAGCGGGGCGGAGGTGCCGCCCTATTACGATTCGATGATTGCCAAGCTGATCGCCCATGGTCCCTCGCGTGAGGACGCGCGGCGCAGGTTGCTGGCGGCGCTGGATGAAACCGTCGCCATCGGACTGCGCAGCAACAAGGATTTCCTGGCCGATTGCCTGTCGCATCCGGTGTTCGCCGACGGCGCGGCAACAACGGGATTCATCGCGGACCATGGTGACGCGTTGATGGGGGTGGGCCGCGCAGGCGAGGCGCGCGCGGCGATGATCGCGGCGGCGGCGCTGCGCGCGGGGCCCGGCACCCGGCTGACCCATGGCTACCCGACGCCGCTGCGGCTGTCGCGTGACGAGGTGGAGTATCGCCCGATGGTGCGCGCGCTGCGCGACGGGGCCTGCCACGTGGAGATGGAGGGCCAGCCGCCGCTGGAGCTGCGGGTCGGGGTGCGGGAGGGGCACCGGATCCCGCTCGATCTCGGTGCGGCGCGGCAATGGGCGACGCTGGTCGCGGAGGCCGGGGGCGTGACCCTTCAGCTGGACGGGCGGTGCTACGATTTCCGGGATCTGACCTATGAGCCCACCCTGCGCGCCGCGGAGGTCGGCGGCGATGGCAAGGTCCGCGCCTCGATGAACGGCAACGTGGTCTCAGTGGAGGTCGCCGTGGGCGACAGCGTGACCGCCGGGCAGAAACTGGTGGTGCTGGAGGCGATGAAGATGGAGCACGGCCATTCCAGTCGCATCGCGGGCACGGTCGCCGCGGTGCACGTGCAGCAGGGCGCGCAGGTCAGCACCCACGCCGTTCTGGTGGAAATCGAGGCGGAGTGACCTAAGCGGCTGTTCCGCCTGCGCGCGGCCGCTTGTCCAGGCGATTGCCTTTTCGGCGGGCGGCCTGGCCCCATGACGTCAGTAACCGGCAAGGAAGGCAGCCGGGCGATGGATCCCACCGCCCGGTCCGGCGCTTTATCCCATGCGCTCGGAGGCGTAGGAGCCGGGCGAGGCGGGGAAGACAACCGTTTTGTCGCCGTTCAGGAACACCCGGCGGTGGATATGGGCGTGGATGGCGCGGGCCAGAACGCTGCTTTCCACGTCGCGGCCGAGCGCGACGTAGTCGGTCGGGCTCTGGGCGTGGGTCACGCGGACGATGTCCTGTTCGATGATCGGCCCCTCGTCCAGATCGGCGGTGACGTAGTGCGAGGTCGCCCCGATCAGCTTCACGCCGCGCTGGAACGCCTGTTTGTAGGGGTTGGCGCCCTTGAAGCTGGGCAGGAAGGAGTGGTGGATGTTGATGATCCGTCCGGACATCTTGCGACAGATCTCATCCGACAGAACCTGCATGTAGCGGGCCAGCACGATCAGCTCCGCCCCGGTTTCCTCGACGATGGCCATCTGCCGCGCCTCGGCCTCGGGTTTGTTCTCTTTCGTGACCTTGATGTAGTGGAACGGGATGTCGTGGTTCACCACAACCTTTTGATATTCCAGGTGGTTGGAGATCACGCCGACGATGTCGATCGGCAGCGCGCCGATGCGCCAGCGATAGAGCAGGTCGTTCAGGCAATGGCCGAAACGGCTGACCATGATGATCACCTTCATCTTCTCGGCCTCGTCGTGGAAGGCGTAGTCCATCGAGAAGCGTTCGGCGGTCCCGGCGAAGCCCTCGGTCAGGCTGTCGGGGGTGGCGCCGGTTTCGCTTTTCATGCTGACGCGCATGAAGAAGTTGCCGGTCTCCTGATCGTCGAACTGGGAGCTGTCGGTGATATTGCACCCCTGGTCGGCCAGGAAGGTGGAGACGGCGGCGACAATGCCGCGGGTCGAGGGGCATTTGACGGTCAGGGCGTAGGTGGTCATGTGGGGTTTGGTCCTGGCTTTTGCGGTGTGAAGGGCGGTGCGGCCGCCCCCCGGATTGGCTTGTTTCTATGGCAAGCCAGTGGGGTGCCAACCAGCCGTTTTCGACGTTTTTTACCCCGTTTGCGCGCTGGATGACGGTGCGACGGACCGGATCGGGAACGACCGGGCGCGGATCGGAAATTTGCGACGCCCGTCGGGCTTGATTCCGCGGGGGGCTTTGGCTCGGATGAGTATCTCCGGGGGCCGCTTACACCACGCCCAGCCCCGACCGCAGCGCTGCGATGGTGTGGCGCAGCCCCGCCGATAGCCGCTTGTCGCGGCGGATCTGCAGGCCGAGGCCGCGCGCAAGCGGCGGGGCAAGCGGAGCGGTTGCGATGCCGGGCTGCGGCCGGGCGACCGAGGAGGCGGGCAGCACCGACCAGCCGAGCCCGGCGGCGACAAGCTGTTTGGTGGCCTCGACGCTGCCCAGCTCCATGATCGGCACGGGCGCGGCACCCGCGTCGCGGAACCAGCGGTCGATCAGCGCGCGGGTGTGGCCGGAGCTTTCGTAGAGGATCAGCGGGTGCGCCATGAGGACCTGCGCAGTAACCGGGCCCGCCGGCGCCTCGGCCTGCGGGAAGACCGCCAGCAGCGCCTCGTCGCACAGCGGCGTGGTTTCCAGCGCCCGGCCCGAGGCCGGCAGGGTGACAACGGCGAGGTCCAGTTCGTTCTGCTCCACCATGCGTTGGATCTCCGGGCTGTTGCCGGTGCGCACGACGAAATCCAGCCCCGGCATCCGCCGCTTCAACGCCCCCAGGATCGGCGGCAGCAGGTGGATGCAGGCGGTGGCGCCGGTGCCGATGCGCACCCGGCCCGCGGTACCGCTGCGATAGGGCTGGATCGCGTCATGCACATTGGCCATCTCGTCATGGATGCGCCGCGCGCTTTCCAGCAGCAGCCGGCCGGAGTCGGTCGGGCGCACCTTCTTGCCGACCCGCTCCAGCAGGCGGGTGCCGAAATACCGCTCCAGCTGGCGGATCTGCTGGCTGATCGCCGGCTGGCTCAGCTGTGCCTTTTCCGCCGCCGCCGAGAAGGTGCCGAGGCGGACCACGTCGATGAAGGCGTCCAGATGGGCAAGGTTCAGTTGATTTGTCAAAGTTTACCTTATGATTTGCATAAACAGTATAGTCTTTCCTTTGGTCACTGGGAATGGGACAGTTGGAAAACGACAAGAACCGGAGCGTTGCATGACCCGCCCAACCCAGACCGACCTCATCCTGCGCGATTGCACCGCTGCGGATATCGCCGCCATTCACGGCATCTATGCCGAGGCCGTGCGCAGCGGTACCGCCAGCTTCGAGCTGACCCCGCCGAGCGTGGAGGAGATGACGGCGCGCTGGGCGGCGCTGGCCGAGGGAGGTTATCCCTATCTGGTGGCGATTTCGGACGGGGCGGTGGCGGGCTATGCCTATGCCGGGGCCTACCGCGCCCGTCCCGCCTATCGCGGCACCGTCGAAAACTCGGTCTACGTGGACGAGGGATATCAGGGCCGGGGCGTGGGGCGCGCTCTGCTGGCCGAGCTGATCGTGCGATGCGAGGCCGCCGGGTTCCGCCAGATGGTTGCCGTGATCGGCGATTCCGGCAACCGGGGCTCCATCGGGCTGCACCGGGCGATGGGGTTCAGGGAGGTGGGGGTACTTCGGTCGGTCGGCTGGAAACATGGCCGCTGGCTCGACACCGTTCTGATGCAGCGGCCGCTGGGGCCGGGCGATACCACGCCCCCCGGGGCGGCGCGCAAGGGCTAGATCATGCCGGGCCTGCGCACCGCTGTCGCCATCGGGCTGACGCAGATGGTCAACTGGGGCATCTCCTATTACGCCATCGGGGTGTTTGGCCCGGCCATCGCCGCGGATCTGGGCTGGTCGATGGCGCAGACCTATGCCGGGTTTTCCGCTGCGCTGGTGGTGATGGGGCTCAGCTCCGCTCCGGTGGGGCGCATGGTCGAAACCTGGGGCGGGCGCGTGGTGCTCCCAGGGGGATCGCTGCTGCTGGTGTCGGGGTTCCTGATGCTGGCGGGGGCGCAAGGCGTGATGCTCTACGCGCTGGCCTGGCTCGCTCTGGGGCTGGGGATGCGGATGTCCCTCTACGAGGCGGCCTTTGCCGCATTGGTCCGCGCCGGCGGCCTGGGCGCGCGCCGGGCGGTGTCGCAGGTGACGCTGCTGGGCGGGCTGGCCTCCACCGTGTTCTGGCCCATCGGCCACCTGTTGATCGAAGCGCTGGGCTGGCGCGGGGCGTTGGTCGTTTATGCGGGCCTCGCACTGCTGATGCTGCCGCTCTACCGGACGATCCCGCCCGGACGCGCGGTGCCGGAGGCGGCCGGCGGCAGGAAAAGCGCGGATGCGGAGGCGCCGGTGCGGGTCTCCGCGGCCCTGCTGTTCGCAGCGATGATCGCCGCGGTCTCGTTCCTCAGTTCCGGCCTTTCGGCGCATCTGATCGGGATGCTGTCGGGCTTCGGCATGACGGTGGCCGGGGCGGTGGCGCTCGCCGCGCTGCCCGGCATCGCGCAGTCCTGCGCCCGGCTGGTCGAGGTGATCTTCGGCCACCGGCTGGACCCGCTGGCGCTGGGCGTGGTGGCGGCCACGGTGCTCGCGGTCGGAATGCTTGCGGCTCTGGGCGCCGCCGGGGCGGGGCCGGTCGCCGCGCTCTTCGTGCTGGCCTATGGCGCCGGCAACGGGCTGCTGACCGTGGTGCGCGGGGCGCAGCCGCTGGTGCTGTTCCCGGTGGCGCGCTACGCGGTGATCGCGGGGCGGCTGATCGCGCCGTCGTTCTTTGCCGCCGCCGCCGCGCCGCTGGTCTATGCCTGGGTGATCGAAACCTTTGGCCCGCGCGCCGCGGCAGGGCTGAGCCTGGGGCTGGCGCTGACGGCTCTCGGCTGCGCCTGGACGCTCTGGGCCCGGGTGGGGCCGACGCCGCCGCTGGGCAAGGGGACCTGAGCGGGCGGCGCGCTCAGCGCGACAGCGACATCGGTGTCTGCGGCAGCGCGTAGCACTGTTTGAAATACTCGACCAGCGCCGAGACCGGGCGCGAAAACTCGATCCCCCGCCGCCAGGCCAGGCCCACGTCCATCGACGGGATTTCCGGGTCGGTGGTGACGGTGCCGATGCGTTTGCCCTCCAGCGACCAGGGGCGATAGACCATGTCGGACAGGATCGTCACCCCCTGTCCGTTGGCCACCATCGAGCGCACTGCCTCCACCGAGGAGGTGCGCAGCCGCACCTGCGGCTGAAGCTGCCGCAGGCTCCAGTATTTCATCGTGGTATGGGCGGCCTCGTCCACCGTGAGCATGATGTAATCCTCTTCGGCGATATCGTCGAAGCCGATCTTGCGCTCGCGCTGGAACCGGTGGTTGTTGGGGATCCACAGCCGCCGGTTGGAGCGCAGCAGCGTCTCGCTGTCCAGCTCGGGGTTGTTGAGGTTGGAGGTCAGCAGTACGGCGATGTCGAAGCGGTTGGACAACAGCCCCTCTTCGATGCTCTCCCGGTTCAGTTCGTACAGCCGGATTTCCAGCCCCGGATAAAGATGCGCCAGCCGGTCCAGGTGATAGGGCAGGAAATAGCCGATCACCGTATAGGTGGTGGCCAGCGTGATCACCCCACTGACGGTGGAATGGCGGCGGGTCAGCTTGGTCGCCTCTTCCAGTTTTTCCAGGATCTCGCGCGCGGAGGAGAGAAATTCGCGCCCCGCCTCGGTCAGCTCCATCCCGTGGGCGGACCGCTGGAACAGTTCGGCGCCCAGGTCGGCCTCCAGATCTCGGATCGCGCCGGTGACCGAGGATTGCGAGATCGACAGCAGGGTGGCGGCGCGGCTGACCTGCCCCGATTCCGCTGTCGCGACAAAATATTTCAGATGACGGAGGTTGATCATGGTGCGTTATCCGAATTTCAGATGATGGTGAATCGGAAAATCAGATATCCGATCCATCGGCGCTGCCCGCCTGTGGGGATTTCCCTTGTTTTCAGCAATTTCGCTTTTGCATGCCGGTTTTAGAATATCGTTTTTTCCGAAAATGCATCTGCGATTTTTAGAAATTTACATGACGCAGCTTTGAAAGGGAAGATGATCCGGAAACCAACAGAGGCAGAACATGCGCGGCATAATCGATCTGAACTGTGACATGGGCGAAGGCTTTGGCCACTGGACCCTGGGGGAGGCGGCGGACGAGGACCTGATGGCGCTGATAAGCTCGGCCAATATCGCGGCCGGGTTCCACGCGGGCGATCCCAACTCGATGGACCGGGTGGTCAAACTGGCCCAACAGCATGGCGTCGGCCTGGGGGCGCACCCCGGGTATAACGACCTGCAGGGCTTTGGCCGACGCTACATCCGCACCAATGCCGAGGAACTGGTCAACGACATCGTCTACCAGATCGGCGCGATCCGCGAATTCGGCCGCCGCCACGGCATTCCGCTGCAACACGTCAAGCCGCATGGCGCGCTCTACATGGAGGCCGCCGTCAATGAGGAACTGTCGCAGCTGATGGTCGACATGCTGCGCAAGACCAGCGGCGAGGCGATCCTGTTCTGCATGGGCATGTCGAAGACCTACGAGGTCGCCAGGAGCATGGGGCAGCCGGTAGTGCGGGAATTTTTCGCCGACCGCGACTATGACGACAACGGCTCGATTGTGTTCGCCCGCAAGGTGGCGCGGCCCGATCCGGAGGCAATGGCCGAAAAATGCCTGCGCGCCTGTACCGAGGGCGTTGTCCGCAGCGTCACCGGCAAGGATATCGAGATCGAGTTCGAGTCGATCTGCTTCCATTCGGACACCCCGGGTGCGCTGGAAAACGGCAAGGCGATCCGCACCAAGCTGATCGAGAACGGCATCACCATCGCGCCCGCCGCAACCGTACTAGAAAATCTGGCCTGACGGCCCAACAGGAGAGCATGACAATGGCACAGATCCAATCCCCGCTGCCCGGAACCTTCTATCACAAGCCCGCCCCGGACCAGCCGCCCTATAAATCCGCCGGCGACGCGGTTGCCGTGGGCGATGTGATCGGGCTGATCGAGGTGATGAAGACCTTTATCGAGGTCAAGGCAGAGGCCGCCGGCACCTTTACCGCCTATGTGGCCGAGAACGAGGCGCCGGTGACCGCCGGCGCGGTGCTGGCCGAGTTGGACGCCTGATCATGGATATCGGCCGTCTGTTCATCGCCAACCGGGGGGAGATCGCGGTGCGGATCATCCGGGCCGCCAAGGCGCTGGGGATCCATACCATCCAGGCCTACTCCGAAGGCGACGCCGACATGCTGGCGGTGAAACTCGCCGATGAGGCAGTCTGCATCGGCCCGGCGCCGTCGAAGGACTCCTATCTCGATATCGTCAAGGTGGTCGACGCGGCGCGCGCCTGCAACGCCGACGCGGTGCACCCCGGCTATGGCTTCCTGTCGGAAAGCCCGGAATTCGCCCGCGCGCTGGCCGAAGCCGGGATCGCCTATGTCGGCCCCACCGCGGACACCATCGAACGGATGGGCGACAAGGTCGCCGCGCGCCAGGCCGCCGAGGCCGCCGGCGTGCCGGTGGTGCCGGGCTCCAAGGGCCGGATCGGCACCGTGGACGAGGCCGCTGAGGTCGCTCAACAGGTCGGCTACCCGGTGATGATCAAGGCCGCCGCCGGCGGTGGCGGCCGCGGCATCCGCATCGCGGCCGACGAGGCGGAGCTGCGCCAGCTTGCCCCGCAGGCGCAACAGGAGGCACAGGCGGCCTTCGGCGACGGCGGGCTATACCTGGAACGCGCGGTGCAAAGCCCCCGCCATATCGAGGTACAGATCCTCGGCGACGGCGAGACGGCGATCCACGTCTACGAGCGCGAATGCTCGCTGCAGCGCCGCCGCCAGAAGGTCTGGGAAGAGGCGGGTGCGGCCTGTCTCGACGACGAGACGCGCGAGGCGCTTTGCGCCTCTGCCGTGGCGCTGGCGAAATCGGTGAACTACCGCGGCGCGGGCACGCTGGAGTACCTCTACGATGCCGCCCGCAACGAGTTCTATTTCATCGAGATGAACACCCGTATCCAGGTGGAGCATCCGGTGTCGGAGATGATCACCGGCGTCGATCTGGTGCAGGAGATGATCAAGGTCTGCGGCGGCGAGAAACTGACGCTGACCCAGGCGGATGTCACCCGCAGCGGCCATGCCATCGAGGTGCGGATCAACGCCGAAGATCCGCTGATGCAGTTCATGCCCTGGCCGGGGCAGGTCGGCGCGATGACCATCCCCGAAGGCGACGGCATCCGCTTCGATCACTTCCTCTACGAGGGCTACCAGATCCCGCCGTTCTACGACTCCCTGATCGGCAAGCTGATCGTGCATGCGCCCACCCGGACCCAGGCGATCGCGAAACTGGCCGGGGCGCTGGAGCAACTCAGCCTCGAGGGGCTGAAGACAACCGCGCCGCTGCATCTGGCGCTGGCGGCGGACAAGGACGTGCAGGCGGGCAATTTCCACACGCAATGGCTGGAACCCTGGCTTGAGGCCGGAAACCTGACCGCCGCGGCAAAGAAACCGGCGGCAGAGCTGGAAACCGAAACAACAGGAGGTGCGTCGTGAAGACACGATATTCCTACGGCGGCGACGAACACATCTACGTCGAAGTGGATGAGGAAATGTCGCTGGACGCGTTTTTCATCTCGCTTTCGATGAGCAACGCGGTGCGCGAGGCCAATATCCCCGGCGTGACGGAGATCTGCCCGGCCAACGCGTCTTTCGAGGTGCGGTTCGACCCCGATGTGATCGCCCCGGACGCGATGATGGACCGGATCAAGGAGCTGGAGCACAAGGCGGAAAACGCCGAGAAGCGCCTCTCGACCCGGATCATCGAGATCCCGGTCTATTTCCAGGACCCCTGGACGCATGAGACGCTGATGCGGTTCCGCGAACGGCACCAGGACCCGAGCGGTTCGGATCTGGACTATGCCGCGCGGATCAACGGCTACGATAGTGTCGAGGCCTTTATCGAGGCGTTCCATTCGCAGCCCTGGTTCGTCTCCATGGTGGGCTTCGTGGCCGGTCTGCCGTTCCTCTATCAGCTGGTCGAACGCGAGAAGCAGCTCGAGGTGCCGAAATATCTCAGCCCGCGTACCGACACCCCGAAGCAGACGGTCGGCTACGGCGGCTGTTTCTCCTGCATCTACTCGGTGCGCGGCGCCGGCGGCTATCAGATGTTCGGCATCACCCCGATGCCGATCTTCGACCCGGAACAGGAAGTCTCGTACCTCAAGGACTTCATGGTGTTCTTCAAGCCGGGCGACATCGTGAAATGGAAACCGATCGACCGCGCGGAATACGACCGCATTCTCGAGCAGGTGGAGCAGGGCGCCTATACCCCGCGCATCGCCGAGGTCGAGTTCGATCTGGATGCCTTCAACGCCGATATGACCGGTTTCAACGCCAAGCTGATGGAGGCACTCAATGACGCTTAAGATTGTCAAACCCGGGCTTGCCACCTCGATCCAGGATCTCGGCCGCCCCGGCTATTTCCACCTTGGTATCCCCGAAGGCGGCGCGATGGACCGTCTGGCACTGCGCGCGGCCAACATGCTGGTCGGCAACCCCGAGGACACAGCCTGCCTTGAGGCCGTGTTCATGGGGCCGGAGATCACCTTCACCGCCGACGCCAGTGTTGCCGTCACCGGCGGCGCGATGCCGATCACCGTGGATGGCGAGGCCAAGGAGGGCTGGACCAGTTTCACCGTCAAGGCGGGCCAAACGCTCAGCTTCGGGTTCCTCACCGGTGGCGCGCGGATCTATATCGCGGTCTCCGGCGGCATCGCCACCGAACCGGCCCTGGGCAGCCGCTCGACCTATCCGATCGGCGCGCTGGGCGGCTTCCACGGCCGCAACATTGCCGAGGGCGACGAGATCCCGGTGGGCGATGCCCCGCTGGTGGAAGAGGGGCGGACCGTGCCCGCCGATCTGCGCCGCGGGCCCGGTTCCCCGGCCGAGCTGCGGGTGCTGACCGGGCTCTACTGGTACCGGCTGACCGAGAAATCCGGCCAGGCCTTCTTCGACGACACCTGGACGGTGGCGCCGGAAGCTGACCGCATGGGCTATCGCTTCCGCGGCGGCCGGCCGATGGAGTTCGTCGAGCGCGAACAGCCCTTCGGCGCCGGTGCGGACCCCTCGAACATCGTCGACGGCTGCTATTCCTACGGCTCGATCCAGGTGCCGGGCGGCACCGAACCGATCGTGCTGCACCGCGACGCGGTCTCGGGCGGGGGCTATTTCACCCTGGGTGCGGTGATCTCGGCCGATATGGACCTGATCGGGCAGCTGCAACCCAACACCCCGGTCAAATTCGTCCGGGTCGAGATGGACGAGGCGCTGCAGGCACGCGCCGACCGCAAGGCCATGCTGGAGAAAATCCGAAAAGAGCTCGTTTAAGGGTCTGAAACAAAACTAAAATCGCGGCTTGCCGCATCGAACTCAAGTAACTGACAAGGAGGTCAGAACAATGAAACTCACCCTGAAGACTGTCACCGCCCTGGCACTGGCGACCGCCATCCCCGCCAGCGCCTTCGCGGCCGATTGGTTCCCCTATCCGGCCGAAGAGGTCACCCCGGCGTTCTCCGCCGACGGCACGGTGTCCGAAGTGACCTACACCCCGCTGGAGAAGGCGGAGAAGCCGTGGAACATCTGCGTCTCCTTCCCGCACATGAAAGACGCCTATTGGCTTGGCGTGGACTACGGCGTGGCCGATGAGGCCAAGCGTCTGGGTGTCAAGATGAATCTGGTCGAAGCCGGCGGTTACACCGAGCTGAGCAAGCAGATCAGCCAGATCGAAGACTGCGTGGCCAGCGGTGCCGACGCGGTGGTGATCGGCGCGATTTCCTACGAGGGCCTCAACAACGTGGTTTCCGAAGTGGCCGCCAAGGGGATCCCGGTGATCGACGTGATCAACGGCATGTCCTCGCCCGATCTGGCCGCCAAGTCGCTGGTGTCGTTCAAGACCATGGGCTACGAGACCGGCAAATACCTGGCCGACAAACACCCCGCCGGCTCCGAGCCGGTGAAGGTCGGCTGGTTCCCCGGACCGGCAGGCGCCGGCTGGGTCGAGGCCGCGCATGCGGGCTTCATGGAGGCCGTCAAAGGCTCCGCCGTCGAGGTGCTGGAACCCCGCTTCGGCGACACCGGCAAAGAGGCGCAGCTGAAGCTGGTCGAAGACGTGCTGCAGGCCAACCCCGACGTGCGCTACCTCGCCGGTACCGCTGTAACCGCCGAAGCCGCACAGGGCCTGATCCGCGAACGCGGGCTGAAGGGGCAGGTCGATCTGCTGGCCTTCTACATGACCCCGGGCGTTTACACCGGCATTCAGCGCGGCTTCATCCTGGCCGCCCCGGCGGACTCGATGGTCATCCAGGGCCGTATCGCCATGGACCAGGCCACCCGGATCCTCGAAGGCAAGGAGTACATCAAGCACGTGGGGCCAAAGATCTTCGTGGTTGATCCCTCGAACATCGCCGACACCCCGCGCACCAACATCCTGCCGCCGGACGGGTTCAAGCCGGTCTTCTCGGTCGAGTAATCCCGCAGGTTGAACGCGAAACGCGGGCCGGGCGATCTTGTCCGGCCCGCATCCATCCGGAGGCGGAGATGCAGACAACCAAACTGGTTGAAACCCGGGGACTGACCAAGCGCTATCCCGGCGTGCTGGCGCTCAACGGCGTGGATTTCGACCTGAAGGCGGGCGAGGTCCATGTGCTGTTCGGCGAGAACGGGGCGGGCAAATCGACCCTGATCTCGATGCTGGCCGGCGCCAATACCCCGAGCGAGGGCGAGATCGTCCTGAACGGCGAGGCGATCCACTTCGGCTCCGTGGCCGATGCGCAGGCCAAGGGTATCTATACGGTGTTTCAGGAGTTCTCCCTGATCCCCACGCTGACCGTGGCCGAGAACATCTTTCTGGGCTGGGAGCCGATGAAGGGCCCCTTCGTCGACCACCGCGCCATGCGCCGCCGCGCCCGCGAGATGTTCGAGGAGCTGGACTTTCCCATCGACCCCACCGCGATCACCGCATCGCTGTCGCGCGCGCAACAGCAAATGGTGGAGATTACCAAGGCGTTTCACGGCGATCTGTCGGTTCTGATCCTTGATGAACCCCCCGCCTCGCTCACCGACCGCGAGGTCGACCACCTGTTCGGCTTCATCGCCGATCTGAAAGCGCGCGGGGTGGGGATCATCTATATCTCCCACCGCATCCAGGAATTCCAACGCATCGCCGACCGGGTCACCGTGCTGCGCGACGGCGCCAAGATCGGCACCGTGGCGATCGACGAGACGGACGAGGATGCGCTGGTCGAGATGATGACCGGCCGCGCCATTACCGAGATTTACCCGACCATCGCCCGTAATCCGGGCGAGGTGCTGCTGAAGGCCGAGGGGGTGACAACCCCGGGCGTCAGCCCCGCCTCGCTGGAGGTCCGCGCGGGCGAGGTTCTGGGCATAGCCGGTCTTGTCGGCTCCGGCAAATCGCGCCTCTTTCGCGCGATGATGGGGGTCGCCCCGCGTCTGGGCGGCACCGTCACGCTCAAGGGCCACGACATCACCCATGCGCCGACGCGGGAGATCATCAAGGCCGGGCTCTATTACCTCTCGCCCGACCGCAAGGCCGAGGGACTCGACCTGGCGAAGCCCTCCAACGACAACCTCGCGCTCAACCTGGTGATGGGCGGAACAGGCGTGTCGAAGGCGGGGTTCATCAACTGGAAAACCGTCCGCGCCGAAAGCGCCAAGATCGCGGATTATGTCGAGCTGCACGAGGGTTACCGGGCAAAGCTCGTCTCGCAGCTGTCGGGTGGCAACCAGCAGAAGGTGCTGTTCGGCAAATGCTTCGGGCAGGACGCCGACATCTATGTGTTCGACGAGCCCACGGTGGGCGTCGACATGGGCACGCGCGCGGCGCTCTACCTGCTGATCAAGGCGCTGGCCGAACAGGGCAAGGCGGTGGTGGTGATCTCCTCCGACCTGCCCGAGGTCCTGCACCTGTCCCACCGGATGCTGGTGCTGGCGCATGGACATATCTCCGCCGAGCTGAGCGGGGACGAAATGACCGAGGATACGGTCCTGAAACATTTCTTCGACGAAAGCGGAGTCACGGCATGAGCGAGCAAAGCAATCAATCCGGCGCGGGCGGTCCGATCAAGCGCCTCTTCGTCAAGGTGGGGGTGCTGCCGTTCTTCCTGCTCGGCGCGCTGGTGATCTTCACCGCGCTGTCGTCGAAATTCCTCACCGGCCAGAACCTCGTCAACGTGGCGCGGCAGTCGGTTTATCTGGTGTTGGTCTCCATGGGCCAGATGCTGGTGCTGATCTCCGGCGGCTTCGATCTGTCGGTGGGCACGGCGATTGCGCTGACCTCGGTGGTCTCCGCCTCGGCCATGGTCTTTTTCGCCGGGGTCTTTCCCGATGCGATCTGGCTGGCGGTGATGCTGGGCGCCTTCATGGGCTTCGGCGCGGCGCTTCTGGTGGGCCTCGTCAACGGTATCGGCGTGGCCTATTTCGACGTCTCGCCCTTCATCATGACGCTTGGCGTGTCCTCGGTGGGCGCCGGTCTGGCGTTGTTCCTCACCGGCGGTGTGCCGGTCTCGGGCCTGCCGTTCGCCTTCGGCGATACCTTCGGCTTCGGCCGGCTCTGGGGCATCCCGGTCCCGGTGCTGATCGCGCTGCTGTGCATCGTGGTGATGTGGGTCTTCATGTCCCGTACCCGGCTGGGCACCCAGATCTATGCGGTGGGCGGCAACATCAAGGCGGCGCATCTGTCGGCAATCAACACCAAGCGGACGCTGATGCTGGCCTATATGGTCTGCGCGCTGATCGCCTCGCTCACCGGGCTGCTGCTCACCGCCCGGGTTGAATCCGGCGAGGCGAACCTCGGTGGCACCATCGCGCTCGAGTCCATTGCTGCCTGCGTCATCGCCGGCGTCTCCCTGCGCGGCGGCATCGGCCGGGTGGAGAATGTGGTGCTCGGGGCCTTCTTCATCGTGCTGGTGCAGAACGGCATGAACCTCGCGCAGGTCAGCTCCTACATGCAGATGGTGCTGCTGGGGGTGCTGCTGATCCTCGCGGTGATCTTCGACCAGCTGCGCTACCGCATCATCATGAGCGGCCGCTGACCCTTTCCCGATCCCCTTCGGGCAGGCCACCCGTCGCCCCCCTGACCCATCGCCTTTGCGCTGGTCAGGACGGGCGGCGGGTGTTTTATTGCGCGACAAGGTGAACAGGGGAGAGATGAGATGCCCGAGGTCGACTGGTCGCGCCTGAAGGCGCAGGAACTGCGCGCGCTGGCGAATGAAAACGCGGTGGTGATCCTGCCGATCGCCTCGATCGAGCAGCATGGGCCGCATCTGCCGGTGATGACCGATACCCGTCTGGGGCAGGAGGTGGCCCATCGCGCCGCGCGCCTGGCCTATCCGACCCGGCCGGTGGTGGTGACCCCGGTGATGTGGGCGGGCCTCAGCGAACATCACATGCCCTTCGGCGGCACCCTGACGCTCAGCCATGCAACCTTCCGCGCGGTGCTGCGCGACCTGATCGAGGCGCTCACCCGCCACGGCTTCCGCGATATCCTGATTTCCAACAGCCACGGCGGCAATATCATCGCCATGCAACAGGTGATCGACGAGCTGGCGCCGGAGGTCGACGCGACGCTGGTCGGCACCACCTATCCGGCCGAGGCCGCCGCCGAGATCGGCGCGATCCTGGAGGATCAGGACGGCGTCCAGCACGCCTGCGAGGCGGAAACCGCGATGATGATGGCCTGCGAGGGGGACCTGGTGGATACCTCCGACCTCGCCGGGCTGGCGGCCCGGATGGAGGGCAAGCGCTTCCTGCAGGCGGGGCGTGCCTCTTACCGCTGGCGGCCGTTCTCCCATGTCACCGCCAACGGCGTTGCCGGGGTGCCGGAAAAGGCCACCGCGGAAAAGGGCGAGCGCCTGATCGAGGTGAGCGCGCAGGCGCTGGCCGATCTGATCACCGATCCGGAGACCTGGGCCGCGCCGCAGGACCTGCGCGGCGACGGCACCGGCGGTGTGCCGTTCCGCGACCGCAACTGACGCCGGCCGGAAACGCCGTATCCCGTTATCAACGATTGCACCAAAGACGCGCGACCGCCATGATCGCGCCGGGAAGGAGACCGCATGCCAGCCACGACATTCCTGGACACGCCGCAAGGGCGTCGTCTGGCCTATCATCGCAGCGAAGGGCAGGGGCCCTGGATCGTGTTTCTGGGCGGCCTCAAATCCGACATGGAGGGCACCAAGGCCGTGCATCTGGAGGCCTGGGCCAAGGCCCGCGGCCGCGCCTTCCTTCGGTTCGACTATTCCGGCCACGGCGAAAGCAGCGGCACCTTCGAGGAAGGCTGCATCGGCGACTGGCACGAGGATGCGCTGGCCGCCGTCGGCGCGCTGACCGAGGGGCCGATCGTGCCGGTGGGCTCGTCGATGGGCGGCTGGCAGGCGCTGCTGATGGCGCGCGAAATTCCCGCCCGGATCAAGGCGATGGTCACCATCGCCGCCGCCCCGGATTTCACCGAAGACGGCTATTGGGCCAATTTCACCGAGGCCGAAAAGGCGCAGCTGGAGGCGCAGGGGTTCGTCGAGAAACACTCCGATTACATGGAACCCTACCGCATCTCCAAGCGGATGATCGAGGATGGCCGCACCCGGCTGGTCCTGCGCGATCCGCTGCCACTGCCGTTCCCGGTGCGCTGCCTGCAGGGCACGGCGGATACCGCGGTCTCGACCGAGACGGCGCTGCGCCTGCTGGATCATGCGGAGTGCCCCGACATGCGGCTGACGCTGGTCAAGGATGCCGATCACAGGTTTTCCGACGGCCCCTGCCTGGGGCTGATCGAATCGGCGCTGGAGGAGGCGCTCGCATAGGGAGATGAGATGCATTGGTTTGGTAATTGGTTCGGGCGGGGGCTTTTATCCCTCGGCGCAATCTCTCTCGTTCTCTGGGCCTTCGGGCCCTATGAGCCGGTGCCGCTCAGCGCCGATTTCAACCCCGCGCGGCTGAAGGGCGGCGTCGCGGCGCATCTGGCCCGGGCCGAGGCGCGCTACGACGATATCACCCCGGGCACGCAGAAACGGGTGGTCTGGCAGCCGGGGTTCGAGGAACGGCGCACGCCGGTCTCGATCCTCTACGTGCACGGGTTTTCCGCCACCTCCGAAGAGATCCGCCCGGTCCCCGATCTGGTGGCGCAGGCGATGGGCGCCAATCTGGTCTACACCCGGCTGCGCGGGCATGGCCGCGGCGGGGCGGCGCTGGCCGAGGCCTCCGTGGCCGACTGGATGGCGGATCTGGCTGAAGGGCTGGCCGCCGCCCGCGCGGTGGGCGACCGGGTGGCGGTGATCGCCACCTCCACCGGGGCCACGCTGATGGCGGCGGCGCTGCTGGATCGGGAGATGTCGCAGGATGTCGGCGCGGTCGCTTTCGTGTCGCCTAATTTCGGCATCCACCAGCGCGCCTCGGTCCTTCTGACTCTGCCCGGCGCGCGCTACTGGGTGCCGCTGGTCGCCGGGCGCGAGCGCAGCTTCGCGCCGCAGAACGACGGCCAGGCGACCTACTGGACCACCCGCTATCCTACGAAGGCTCTGATGCCGATGGCGGCACTGGTGCGCAGGGTGGCCGGCCTCGATTTCGCCCGGGTCGAAACGCCGGCGCTGTTCTGGCTGTCGGATGCCGATCAGGTGGTGCGCCCCGATATCAGCCGCAAGATCGCCGCCCGCTGGGGCGGTGAGACGCGGGTGCAGGCGGTGACCATGGGGCCGGGCGACGATCCCAACGCGCACGTGATCGCCGGCGATATCCTGTCGCCGGGGCAGACCGACGCGGCGGCGCTGGCGATGGTGGACTGGTTCCACAGCCAGGGCCTGCGGTAGGATGGTGCGCCGGCGGCCGGGCAGCATGCGCGGGCTGGAGGAGCTTGGGCGCGTAAGGCTTTCGAAACACTTCTACTTCCGCGATTTTCTCTATTCCGAGATCGGCAATTTCCATCGCATCCAGAACCTGCCCGACGACCCCGATCTGGCGATCGAATGCGGCCGGGCGCTCTGCGAAACGCTGCTCGATCCGCTGGAGGAGACCTTTGGCCGCATCGCCGTGCGCTCCGGCTATCGCTCGGCGGCGCTCAACCGCTTCGGCAATGAACGCGGGCTCAACTGCGCCCGCAACGATTTCCCGCGTGAATGCCATATCTGGGACCGCGGCCGCGGGGCGGAGCGGATCGCGGGTGCCAGCGTGGTGATCCCCTGGTTCGCCGACCGATACGCGCAGGGCCGCGACTGGCGCGATCTGGCCTGGTGGTTGCACGATCATCTGCCGGTGTCGGAGCTGGAGTTCTTTCCCAGGCTCTGCGCCTTCAACATCGCCTGGCGGCCCGTGCCGCTGCGGCGGATCGACAGCTATATCGCTCCACGCGGCACCCTGCTGGCGGCCGGTGCCGCGCCGGCGGAGGGCGCCGAACAGCGCCGGGCGCGCTATGCCGATTTCCCACCGTTTCGGGGGATTGCCTACCCTGAATGACCGGATCGCCCGGCGGTCGCGCCGGGCGGCGCCTGCCTGCCTTTTCAGCGACAGGGGCAGAGCGGGAAACCGCTGCTACCTGGCGCTGGCCGCTTGCCCGTCGCCGGCGAAACCCGCATGGTGGCGCCAAGGGGCGCCGCCCCGGGCGAGCATCGTTGCAGTGAAGGAAACCCGCATGACCGAAGCGCTGGTCCTGTTGCCCGGAATGATGTGCGACGCACGGATTTTCGAGCCGCAAATCAACGTCCTGAGCCGCGAACGTGCGGTGATGCTGGCGCCGATCACCCAAGGCGAGCGGGTCGAGGAGATCGCTTCGAATATCATCGACCAACTGCCGCAGCGGTTCGCGCTGGCCGGGCTCAGCATGGGCGGGATCGTGGCGATGGAGATCCTGCGGCGGGTGCCCGACCGGGTCACGCGGCTGTGCCTGATGGACACCAACCCGCTGGCCGAAACCCCGCCCGAGGCCGCTGCCCGCGAGCCGATGATCGTGCGGGTCCGCGCCGGGCGGCTGGACGAGGTGATGCGCGAGGCGATGAAGCCCGATTTCCTCGCCCCTGGTCCAGCGCGGATGGCGGTTCTCAACGCCGTCTACGCCATGGCCGCGGATCTGGGGCCGGAGGTCTTCGTGCGTCAGTCCCGCGCGCTGCAACGCCGCCGCGACCAGCAGAGCACGCTGCGCAAATACAAGGGGCCGACGCTGATCCTCTGCGGCGCGCATGATCGGCTGACCCCGGTGAAACGCCACAGCTTCATGGCCGAGCTGATGCCGGCGGCCGAGTTGCAGGTGATCGAAGAGGCCGGGCATCTGCCCCCGCTGGAGGCGCCGGAGGCGACGCTGCAGGCGCTGCGGACCTGGCTCGCCATGCGGCGCACGGTGGCCTGACGCGGTGGCCTAACGCCGGTCGGGATAGAGCGCAGCGCGCTCCGCCCGGCTCAGAACCCCGGCCGGGACGATCGGCGCACCGTTGTCGTCAAAGAACGGGTTGGCGCGCCATTTCCCGCTGATCCGGGCCGCCAGCGCGCGGGATGCAAGGCCCCAGAGCACCGGCGCCATCCCCTCCATCTTCGGCTTGCCGCCGGGGCGGGGCACGAAGCCGCGGCCGCGCACCGGACCCAGACGCGCAGGGTCGGCCAGCCGCGGCCCGCGGATCGCGGCAAAGGCGAGTGCGGGACTGGCCAGCGTGTTGAACATCGGCGTGCCGCAACAGCCCGCGTACCAGCGCAGCAGCCCCTTTGGCGACAGCCGCAGCAGCGCCAGATGCTCCTGCCCGGCGGTAAACCTTACGTGATGCGCGGCCATCTGGAACAGATCGACGGGGTCCGGCGCCGGGTCGGGCTGGCGGTGGGCCAGCTCATTGGCGCGGCAATCGGCGCAGAAACATTCCACATGGGTGCCGTGGCGCAGCCCGGCGGGACTGATGTCGCCCCGCAGCGCGCCGCATCCGCAGGAAAAGGCGAGGGGCGCATCGCGATCCGCCGCCCCCGCCATCGGTTCAGCTCGCTTTGGCGTTGGTATTGGCGGCGCGGCTGCGTTTGCGCTTGGGCGCCTTGCGGGTGTTGTTGGTGTCCATGAAATCGATCACCAGCGGCCGGATATTATCGCGCCACGAGCGGCCGGCAAAGATGCCGTAATGGCCTGCGCCCGGCTCCACATGGCTGGCCTTCATGCTGTCGGGCAACCCGGTGCACAGGTCGAGCGCCGCGATACACTGGCCCGGCGCCGAGATATCGTCATTGGCGCCCTCGACGGTCTTGACCGCCACATTGGTGATCTTGCCGATATCCACCTGGTGACCGTCGACCACGAACTGGTTCTTGGCAATCTCGCCGTTCTTGAAGATCCGCTCCACCGTCGAGAGGTAGAACTCGGCAGTCATGTCCATCACCGCCAGATATTCGTCGTAGAACCGGTTGTGGGCGTCGTGGTCGGAGGCCTCGCCGCGCATCTCTCGCTGGATCTGGTTGCTGAAGGCATCGGAATGGCGGTCGGCGTTCATCGACATGAAGGAGGTCAGCTGCAACAGCCCCGGATAGACCAGCCGCCCGACGCCGGGGTAGCTGAAGCCGACCCGCTGGATCGCGGTTTCCTCCAGCTGTCCCATGGTCACGCGGCGGCCGAAATCGGTCACCTCGGTGGGGGTGGCGTCGGGGTCGATCGGACCGCCGATCAGGGTCAGCGACAGCGGCTGCGCGGCGGGGTCCTGCTCGGCCAGATAGGCGGTCGCGGCCAGGGTCAGCGGCGCCGGCTGGCAGACCGCGATCACATGGGTGTCGGGCCCCAGATGCCGCATGAATTCAACCAGGTAGAGGGTATAATCCTCCACGTCGAACTTGCCGGCAGAGACCGGGATGTCACGCGCATTGTGCCAGTCGGTCACGTAAAGTTCGCAATCGGGCAATAGGCTTGCCACGGTGGAGCGCAGCAGGGTCGCATAGTGCCCCGACATCGGCGCCACCAGCAGAACCTTGCGCGGCTGGATGTCCCGGCCCGGAACCTTGAAGTAGATGAGATCGCCGAACGGCTTCTCGACCACTGTCTGGACCTCGACCACATGGTCTTTGCCATCCTCGCACGTGACGGTTCGGATACCCCAGTCGGGCTTCACGACCATCCTCTGAAATGTGCGCTCGGTCACCTTTCCCCAGGCGCTCATCCAGTTGAACACCGGGTTCGGAACCATGCTGAAACCCGGGTAGGAGGCAAAGGATTGAGCGGTCGCACCAAGCCATTGGTTGGCGTTGCGGGCCGACTCCATCAGGTCGTACGTCATCATGTAGCGCATTCGGGTCTCCTCGGTTTGCGACCAACTCGACTTGGATCAAACGCCGCTTTGCCTCCCGAACGCTGCGACGGTATTCTGCATAGCAGAAAGAGTAGGGGGGATTCGATAGAATGACAACTAGCGACGAGGGCGGAGGCGCCGTGTCCGGCGAACATCTCGACCGGTTGACGGAGAACTTGAAAAAGGTCGAATCCCTGACGACGCGGCTGATGGAGGTGATGTCGCGCAAGACCTCTCACAACCCCGGATTGAACGCCCCGGACCAGGAATTGTTCGCCCGCGCCGCCACCGCGTACTGGAGCGGCGCGCTGCAGAACCCGGCCAAGCTGCTGGAACATCAGATCGAGTTCTGGGGCAAATCCGTCAAGCATTTCGCCGAGGCGCAGCAGGCGCTGGCGCAGGGCAAGCTGACGGCGCCCGAGGATCCGGGCCCGAGCGACCGCCGCTTCACCAACCCGCTGTGGGACAGCCACCCCTATTTCAACTTCGTCAAACAGCAGTACCTGATCAACGCCGAGGCCATCCGGCAGGCGGTGGACAGCGTCGAGGGCATGGAAGAGCGCGAAAAGCGGCGGCTGAGCTATTTCGCGCGGCAGATCGTCGACATGATGTCGCCGACCAACTACCTGGCGACCAACCCCGATGCGCTGGAACGCGCGCTGGAGACCGAGGGCCAGTCGCTGGTGCAGGGGCTGGAGAACCTGATCGCGGACCTGGAGGCCAACGACGGCGAGCTGGTGGTGCGGCTGGCCGACGAAAAGGCCTTTGAGGTGGGCGGCAATATCGCCACCAGCCCCGGCGAGGTGGTCTATCGCAACCGGATGATGGAGATCATCCAGTACGCCCCCAGCACCGAAACCGTGCACGAGATCCCCATCGTCCTGTTCCCGCCCTGGATCAACAAGTTCTACATCCTCGACCTCAAGGAGCAGAACAGCCTGATCAAATGGATCGTCGCCCAGGGCTACACGCTGTTCGTGGTCAGTTGGGTGAACCCCGACCGCTCCTATGCCGATGTCGGGCTGGAGGATTACATCGAAGAGGGGCTCCTGACCGCGATCCGCGAGGTCAAGGCGATCTGCAAGACCGATCAGGTCAACGCGGTGGGCTATTGCATCGCCGGGACCACGCTGGCGCTGACGCTGGCGCTGCTGAAGAAGCGCGGCGACAAATCGGTGAAATCGGCGACCTTCTTTACCGCGCTCACCGATTTCTCCGAGCAGGGGGAATTCACCCCCTTCCTGCAGGACGATTTCGTCGATGCGATCGAGGCGGAGGTGGCGGAGCAGGGTATCCTGCGCTCCTACATCATGACGCGGACCTTCTCGTTCCTGCGCTCCAACGATCTGGTCTATGCGCCCGCGGTGCGCAGCTACATGCTGGGCGAGGCGCCGCCGGCCTTCGACCTGCTCTACTGGAACGGCGACAGCACCAATCTGCCCGGTCGGATGGCGGTGCAGTATCTGCGTGGGCTGTGCCAGCGCAACGCCTTCTGCGAGGACGGGATCGAACTGTTGGGCGAAACGCTGCAGGTGAAGGACGTGACTGTGCCGCTGATGTCGATCACCTGCGAGACCGACCATATCGCCGCGTGGAAGGACTGTTATCGCGGGGTGCAGCAGATGGGCTCGCGCTCCAAGCAGTTCATCGTTTCGGAATCCGGCCATATCGCCGGCATCGTCAATCCGCCCAGCAAAAAGAAATACGGCCACTACACCAATGCCGATCTCAGCGCCGATGCGGCGGGCTGGATGGAGGGGGCGGAGTTCCACGAGGGCTCCTGGTGGCCGCGCTGGGAGGCCTGGTTGTCGAAACGCGCGGGCAAGCAGGTTCCGGCCCGCAACCCCGGTGATTCGGAACATCCCAGCCTGGCACCGGCCCCCGGCACCTATGTGGTGGCGCGGCCAAAGCTCTGATTTTGCGTGAAAACCCCGGAATTTTCTGCGGCGCAGCGATTTTTCTTGAAATGCTGCGTCGCAGCATGCATATTGGATACAGCTAAACCGAAATCGGGACTGTCCCGCGGAGCACGCAAGGATTGTGACAATGGCAAGTACTCAAGATTTCACCGCGATGATGAAGGACGCGATGAGCGCATTTCCGGTTGATACCTCCGCAATGGAAGGCATCTTCAAATCGTCCGCGACCCTGAACGAAAAGTTGTCCGGCGTCGCGCTGGAAGCGGCCGGGAAATCCTCGGAGATCTCCAACGCCTGGACCAAGGACACCCTGGCCAAGCTTTCCGATCTGTCGAAAGCCAAGGCTGAGCCGGCCGACTACGCCAAGGCGATGACCGATTTCGCTTCGGCCGCCGCCGAGGTCGCCGCCGAGAACATGTCGGCCTATGCCGAGCTGGCCAAGAAGGTTCAGATGGACACTGTCGAGCTGCTGATGGCCGCCGGCAAGGACATGACCGAAGACGCCACCAAGGCCGTCAAGAAGGCCACCGAAGAGGCAACCGCCGCCGCCAAGAAGGCCGCCGCCAAGTAAGGCGCGGGCCCGGACGGGATCAACAGTACAGCTTTTGCACCCCTTCTCCTCCCAACCGGTGCAAATGCGAAAGGGCAGGTCGAAAGACCTGCCCTTTTTTCGTGTCTTTTCGGCCGTCGGAAGGGCGCTCCGGGGAATAAAATGCTGCATTGCAGAAAATATCTCTTGAAATGCTGCATCGCAGCATTCATGTTTCCTGCAGTTGACGGTGGGGTGCGCCCGCCGAAGCCCCCGAACCAAAGGAGCTGACTGATGGCCAGCAAAGACTACACCGAAATTATGAAAGAAATGTTCGATGCTTTCCCGGTGGACATGTCCGCCATGGAAGACGCGTTCAAGACCTCCGCCGCGCTGAGCGAGAAGCTCTCCGGTGTGGCGCTGGAAGCCGCCGGCAAATCGGCCGAGCTGTCCACCCACTGGACCCAGGACACCCTGGCCAAGATCAATGAGATCTCCAAGGCCAAGGACGAACCGGCCGATTACGCCAAGGCGATGACCGATTTCGCTTCCTCCACCGCCGAGGTCGCCGCCGAAAACCTGGCCGCCTTTGCCGAGATCGCCAAGAAGGTGCAGATGGACACCGTCGAGCTGATGATCACCGCCGGCAAGGACATGGGCCAGGAAGCCAGCGCCGCGATGCAGAAAGCGGCCGGCGAAATGGCCGGTGCGGCGAAAAAGGCGACCACCGCCAAGAAACCGGCCCGGGCCAAGTAACCGGCGCCTAGTCGATTGCATCCCCGATAGGGTGAGGTGCAATTTCGGGAAAGAGCGGGTCCCCTCGGGCCTGCTCTTTCTTTTTGTTCTGCGCTCGCATAGTGTTTGCTGCAACGCATCGTGTGTGGAGGGCGAGACGTGGCCGAAGACCAAAAACCCTTGCTGATCAAGCGCTACGCAAGTCGGCGGCTGTATAACACCGAAACCAGCGATTACGTCACGCTGGAGGATATCGCCGGCTTTATCCGCGAGGGCCGCGAGGTGCAGATCGTCGACCTGAAGACGGGCGACGACCTGACCCGGCAATATCTGCTTCAGATCATCGCCGAGCACGAAAGCCGCGGCGAAAACGTGCTGCCGGTCAATGTGCTGAACGATCTGGTGCGCAGCTACATGGTGCCGGGCGGGGGCATGATGCCGCATTTCCTGCAAAGCAGCTTCGAGATGCTGCGCGAAAGCCAGTCGAAGATGATGGAGAATATGAACGCCATGAATCCGATGGCCAGCATGCCCGGCTTCGAGGCGATGCAGGCCCAGCAGGAGGCGTTCCTCAAGGCGATGACCGGCGGGTTGAGCGGCAGCTGGTCCGGCCCGGAGCGCGAGGCCCCCGGCGAAGAGGCGCGCGGCGAGAACAGCGAAGACCTCGACGCGATCAAGAAACAGCTCTCCGAGCTTCAGGAAAAGCTGTCCAAGCTGAAATAGGCGGGGCAGGGGCGGCGGCCCCGCTTGGTCCATGACCGCCCCCTTCCCGAAACAGCACAGGCGCGGAATCACGCCCGCAGGGCGCCGCGCCGGCGCCTCCCGTCAATCGTAGCGGATCGGTGTGCGGAACCGCGGCTCTTCCAGCCATTCGAAATAGGTCCGCCGCAGCGCCTTGGCCACCGGTCCCGCCACGCCATTGGAAAACGTCCGCTCGTCCACCTTGGCCACCGGGATCACCCCGCCGCCCGAGGACGACAGGAATACCTCGTCCGCGTCCCAGAACTCCTCCAGCGGCAGCGGCCGGGCCTCCACCGTGAACCCCTGCGCCTCGGCCATCTCCAGCACCGTGCGCCGGGTGATCCCGTGCAACACCCCATGGTCCGAGGTCACCACCCGGTCGCCGAACACCGCAAAGACGTTGAACCCCGGTCCCTCGGTCACATTGCCGTCGTGATCCAGCAGGAACGTGGTCTCGTAGCCTGCGTCCTTGGCTTCGAACAGGCCGGAGGTGAAATCGCCCCAGTGGTAGTTCTTCACCTTCGGATCGACGCTGTCCTTGGGGATCCGGCGCACCGATTTGGCGATCCAGACGCTGGTGCCCTGATCGGCCGCGTCCGGCCTGACGATATGCACGTAAGGCACGCACCAGCCATAGAAATGGTTGGCGCAGTCGCGCGGATCGCGGCTGCCCGGCACCGGGTTCGGCCCGCGCGCGGCCACCATGGAGACGTAGGAGTCCTGCAGCCCCGAGGCCGCCACCATATCGTGCAGCGCCGCCCGCACCTCGTCCCGGCCCATCATGATGTTCATCCGCTGCGCGGCGACCGAGGCAAAGAACCGGCCGAGGTAATCCTCCAGCCGAAAGAACGCGCCGCCCCAGACCGGCACCACGTCATAGGCGATGTCGGAATGCGTCAGCCCCCAGTCGGTCACGCCGACGGAGGCTTCGGAGATCGGGATGATGCGGCCACCCATCCAGGCGGCGCCATGGGTCAGATCAGTCATGGTAAAACCGTGGCGCGCGGCGCGGGGTTTGGCAAGAGGGCACTGCATACGGCCATGGCACACGGCCTCCTGTTGCCCTAGTCTGCGGTCATGCCGGAAACGGGGGGATGGCAATGACGATCCGACCTTTGGCCGTGGCCATCGTGCTGGCGCTCCGGGTGCTGCCGGCGGCGGCGTCCGACACCGGGAAGCCGGACCCGGGCATGCTGCATGCAGAGGCCTTTACTCCCGCGCTCGATGCGATCTGCGGCCGCGGCACATCCATGTCGAAAGGCTGCGACGCAATCCGCGCGCGGACCATCGTCGATGCGGCATCGCCGCCCTGGCGCGCCATCGGACGGGTCAATTTCGCCAGCATCCGCCGCCGCCAGCACTGCACCGGGACGCTGGTCTCGGAGCGGATGGTGCTGACCGCGGCGCATTGCCTCTACAGCGTCCCGCGCAAATCCTGGATCCCGCCCGAAAGCCTGCGCTTCGCCGCCGGTTACCAGCGGGGGCAAGCCGTGGCACAGGCCCGCGTCCGCCGCTACCTGCTCGACCCGGTGCAGGACAGCCGCAGCCGCGATTTCCGCGGCGGGGTGGCGCAGGACTGGGCGCTGCTGGAGCTTGACGCACCGCTCGGCCGCGAGCTGGGCTATCTGCCGCTGGCCGGGGCAGGGGACGCCGCCGCCCCCGATGCCCGGATCCGCCTTGCCGGTTATGCCGGGCTGCGGCCGCATGTGCTGACGGTGGCCGGGGATTGCGGGCGCTGGACCGGCCTGCCGGGCGGCGGCCTCGCCGCAACCACCTGTTCGGCGATGCCCGGCGATTCCGGGGCGCCGCTGCTGGTCGCACGCGGCGACCGGCTGTCGGTCGCCGGTGTCTTTTCCACCGTCGCCGTCACCGCCACGGGGCGTCCGCACAGCCTTGCCATCCCGGCGTCGGTCTTCGCGGCCACTCTGGACGCCGCTGCGGCAGAGTAGGGAATGCAAAAGGGCCGCGCTCTTGGCGCGGCCCATGAGAAATCCTTATGCGAGGCGGCCTCAGGTGCCGTAGGCGCGCAGCGGCCCGGCGGCCTCGGCGGCGGCCGAGATCAGCACATCGGCGATCGCGTCCAGTTGCTCGGGCTTGAGGTAAACCGGCAGCCGCACGTCGCAGGCGTGCATCAGCATCGCCCGGGTCTGCGGCAGTTCCGGCAGGTCCTGGATGAACTGCCAGTTCCAGAAGGCGCGGGCATTGTCGGTGCTCAGGCCGAAGACCTGCACCTTGACGCCATTGGCCCCGGCGGCCTCGGCAAAGGCGCGGGTCTGCGCCTCGTCCATGCCCACGAGGTTGAACTGGATCGAATCCGGCGCGCGCTCCTCCGGGCCCAGCGGATCGGGCACCGACAGGAACGGCGAGGCGTTGAGTTTCGCTGCAACGTAGTCGTGGTTGGCCCGCCCGTCGCGCACCCGGCGCAGCAGCTCGGGCATCTGCGGCCGGATCACCGCCGCCGACAGGTTGCTCATCCGCAGGTTATAGAGCGGCAGCTGGTTCTGCCACTTGGCAAAGGCCTCTTCCAGCGCGCCGGTATTGTCGCCGTGCGGGCCCTTGTGCTTCTTCCAGTTATGCTCGTAGGCGCCTGACATGATCACCGCGCGGGCCACCAGATCGGCGTCGTCGGTGATCATGATGCCGCCTTCGCCGGCGTTGATCATCTTGTAGGACTGGAACGAGAAACAGCCGATCTTGCCGATGGTGCCGATGTTCTTGCCATCCCAGACGGTACCCAGCGAATGCGCGGCATCCTCGATCACCGGAATGTCGCGCGCATCGCAGAGCGCCATGATCGCGTCCATGTCGGAGGTGTGGCCGCGCATATGGCTGATGATGACGGCGGAAATATCCTGATCCAGCTTGGCCTCGAAATCAGCCAGGTTGACCCGGTAGTTCTCGCCCACCTCGCAGAGCACCGGCAGGCAATCCGCGTGCACCACCGAAGACGGCACCGCGGCAAAGGTGAACCCGGGGATCAGCACCCGCGCATCGCGCGGCAGACCCAGCGCCTTCAGTGACAGAAACAGCGCGGCCGAACAGGACGAGACCGCCAGCGCGTATTTGCTGCCGATCATGTCGGCAAACTCCCGCTCCAGCAACGCGACCGGCGCATCCTGTGGCGCGGTATAGCGGAACAGATCCCCCGATTGCAGCAGCGCGTCGATGGCCTCGCGGGCGGCGGGGGGAATGGGCTCGGCGTCGTGGACGTTCGGGATGAGTGTCATATTTCTGTTTCCTTAATAGAGCCTTTCAAAAACATAAAACAAAGCCGCCGCAAAGCCAAGCACGCCGAAGGCCGGCCGGGCGAAAACCGGCCGGGGACACGGCGTGCGTTGCAGATCGGAAACAGCGATGAAAGGCGGGTCAGATGCCCAGCCGGTCGCGTAGGCTGAACCAGGTCATCGCCAGAACCAGTAGCGGGTTGCGGAAGGCCGGGCCGCCGGGGAACGGCGTGTTGGGCATCCGCGCCATGGTGTCGAAGCCTTGCGTTTCGCCCTGGATCGCCTGTGCCATCAGTTGCCCCGCATGGGTGGCGGTGCCCACTCCATGGCCGGAATAGCCCGAGGCAGACAGGATATTCGGCGCCACCCGCGCCAGATAGGGCAGCCGCTTCATGGTGATCGCCAGCGTGCCGCCCCAGGCATAGTCGATTTTGATGTCCTTCAGGTGCGGATAGATCTCGCACATCGGATTGCGCACCTTGGCGGCGATATCGGCGGGGAAGCGGTAGCCGTAGCTTTCGCCGCCGCCGAACAGCAGCCGCTTGTCGGCGCTCAGCCGGAAGTAATTGACCACGAAACGGCTGTCGGCCACCGCGATATCCTTGGTCAGAACCTTTGCCGCGTCATCGCCCAGCGGCTCGGTCGCCGCGACGAAATTGTTGATCGGCATCACCCGGCCGGCGACCGTCTTGTTCAACCCGCCAAGGTAGCCGTTGCAGGCCAGAACCACGTGATCGGCGGTCACGCTGCCTTTCGGACAGCGCACCCGGGCCGGGCGGCCCTCTTCGATCTCCAGCACCTCGCTGTCTTCGTGGATGCGGACGCCCGCGTCGCGCGCCGCACGGGCCAGCCCCAGGGCCAGGTTGAGCGGGTGCAGATGCGCCGCGCCCCAGTCCACCACGCCGCCCCGGTAATCCGGCGAGGGGCAGATCGCGTGAAAGGCCTCGGCGTCCAGCGCCTCGATTTGATCATATCCATAGCGGCTCTGCAGCAGCTCGGCATAATCGTGCAGGTGTTTCACATCGCCTTTCGACGAACCGGACCAGGCCACGCCCGGTTTCAGGTCGCAGTCGATGTTGTGTTTCGCCACCAGCCCCTTGACCAGATCCTTGGCCTCTTCGCCCAGCTGCCAGAGCTTGGCCGCCTCCGCCGGATCGACCAGCGCCTCCAGTTCGTCCTGCGCCAGCCGCTGGCCGCTGCCCAGTTGACCGCCGTTGCGCCCCGAGGCGCCGAAGCCCACCCGCTGGGCCTCCAGCAGCACAACGGTAAGCCCGGCCTCGGCCAGATGCAGCGCCGCCGACAGCCCGGTGTAACCCGCGCCGACGACGCAGACATCCGCTTTGACCTCGCCCTCCAGCGCCGGGAAGGGGGGCAGCTCATGCGCGGTGGCCGCGTACCAGCTCTGCGGATATTCGCCGCGCCGGTCGTTGGAATAGAGCAGGTTCATGGGCTCGGTGCCTCCCTGTACATTTCGGGCCGAAAACTCCCCGTTTCGCGGGGTGAGTGGGTGCGGATCGCAGTCGGGCGGATCAGACGTTCAGCAGCAGATGCTCCCGCTCCCAGGGCGAGATCACCTGCAGGAATTCCTCGTATTCCGCCCGCTTGACGATGCCGTAGACGCGGCAGAACTCCTCGCCAAGCACCTTGTGCAGATCTTCGGCCTCGTCGAACAGGTCCAGCGCCTGGCCCATCACCTGCGGAATATCGGGCTCGTCGCTGTAGGCGTCGCCGCGCTGCTGCTTGTCGGGGCGGAGCTCCTGCGTCAGGCCGAGATAGCCGCAGGCGAGGCTGGCGGCGATGCCCAGGTAGGGGTTGCAGTCCATGCCCGCCAGCCGGTTTTCCACCCGCCGCGCGGCGGGACCCGAGATCGGCACCCGAATGCCGGTGGTGCGGTTGTCGCGGCCCCAGCTCAGATTGATGGGGGCGGCATGGTCGCGCACGTAGCGACGATAGGAGTTCACATAGGGCGCCAGGATCGCAATCGCGGTGGGCAGGTGAGTCTGCAGCCCGCCGATGAAGTGATAGAAGGCATCGGTTTCGCCGCCCTGCGGACCGGAGAACAGGTTGTTGCCGCTTTCCTTGTCGATGATCGAATGGTGCACGTGCATCGCGCTGCCCGGCTCGTCGGCGATCGGCTTGGCCATGAAGGTGGCGAAACAGTCGTGCCGCAGCGCCGCCTCGCGGATCAACCGCTTGAAATAAAACACTTCGTCAGCCAGCTTCACCGGATCGCCATGGCGCAGGTTGATCTCCAGCTGGCCGGCGCCGCCCTCTTGGGTGATGCCGTCGATCTCGAAGCCCTGCGCCTCGGCGAAATCGTAGATGTCGTCGATCACCGGGCCGAACTCGTCGACGGCGGTCATCGAATAGGCCTGACGCGCCGCCGCCGGTCGGCCGGAGCGGCCCATCATCGGCTCGATCTCCTTGGCCGGGTCGACGTTGCGGGCGACCAGGTAAAACTCCATCTCCGGGGCAACCACCGGATCCCAGCCGCGGGCGTGGTAGAGATCCACCACCCGTTTCAACACGTTGCGCGGGCTGAACGGGATCGGCTCGCCCTCGCGGTCGAAGGCGTCGTGGATCACCTGCAGGGTCCAGTCGCCGGTCCAGGGCGCGGCGCTGGCGGTGGACATGTCCGGCTTCAGGATCATGTCGCGTTCGATGAACCCTTCTTCGCCGGCGGCTTCGCCCCAGTCGCCGGTGATGGTCTGGTAGAAGATGCTGTCGGGCAGGTGGAAATAGTCCTGCCGCGCGAATTTGCTCGCCGGCACCGCCTTGCCGCGGGCGATGCCCGGCAGGTCGGAGATGATGCATTCCACCTCGTCCAGCCGGCGGCCTTCGAGATAGGCCTGCGCGGCCTCGGGCAGGGTTTTCAGCCAGTCGGTCATTGCGACCTCTCTTTCAACAGGAATTCGGCCATGAATTTGGCAATACGGCTATCGTCCAGCGGCGTGTCGAGCTTGTCACTGGCGGCGGCGAGCTGCGCCTCGGGCACCACGCCCTTGCCGCGGGTTCGGATCAGCCCGTCGACGAAGGCGGCGCTGAACTCGGGGTGCGGCTGCACCGTCCAGATGCTGTCGTCGTAGGCCAGGATGGCGTTTTCGCAGAAATCGTTCCCGGCCAGCACCCTGGCGCCTTCGGGCAGCGCGGTGACCTGGTCCTGGTGCCAGGCGTTCAGCACCACGGTCTCGCCGTCCATCTGGTATTCGGTGGGGCCGATGGACCAGCCGCCGTCGAATTTCTCGACCGTGCCGCCAAGCGCTTTGGCGATGATCTGATGGCCGAAACAGACGCCGATCATCGGCTTGCCGCTGGCGCGGATGTCGCGGATCAGCTGTTCCAGCGGCGGGATCCAGTCGTGATCCTCATAGGCGCCGTGGCGCGAGCCGGTGACGATCCAGCCATCGGCGGCCTCGGCCCCCTCGGGAAAGATGCCGTCGACCACCGCGAAGGTCTCGAACGTGAAGCCGTAGCCGTCGAGCAGCTTTCGAAAGAGCTCATCGTAATCCCCCATCTGACCGATCAGAGTGTCGGGGGAGTGGCCGGTTTGCAGAATGCCGATTTTCATGGATCACCGATTGTGGATTGGGTCGAAACTAGGGGGCGGCCCCGGGCCGCACAAGATTGCGCGGCTCCGGGCTTACACCGTGTCGAGGTAGATATCGACCTGTTCCGAGGGCGAAAGTTCGGCCATGTAATGCAGTTCCTGCCGCTTGGTCAGGACGAAATTGCGGATCAGGCCAGGATCGAAGATCCGCGGCATCAGTTCGCTTTCGGCGAAGATGTCGATCGCCTGACCCCAGTCGGTGGGCATCTGCGGCAGGTCGAGGTCATAGGCGTTGCCGGTGATCGGCTCCGGCGGCTCGGCGCCGTCTTCGATCCCGTTCAGCGCCGCGCCCAGCACCGCCGCCATCATCAGATAGGGGTTCACATCGCCGCCGGCCACGCGGTGTTCGATCCGCCGCGCGGCCGGGTTGCCGGAGGGGATGCGCACCGCCGCGGTGCGGTTCTCATAGGCCCAGCAGATGCCGGTGGGGGCATGGTTGCCCGGCACCAGCCGGTCATAGCTGTTGCCGTGCGGGGCAAAGATCAGCGCGGAATCGTGCATCGCCGACAGGCAGCCCGCCACCGCGTGGCGCAGCGCGTCGGTGCCGCGCGGGCCGCCATCGTCAAAGATGTTGCGGCCTTCCTCATCGAGGATCGAGAAATGCATATGAAGGCCGGAGCCGGAGTAATCTTCGTAAGGCTTGGCCATGAAGGAGGCGGCAAAGCCGTGCCGCCGCGCCATCCCCTTGAGCAGCATCTTGAACAGCCAGGCATCGTCGGCGGCGCGCAGGGCGTCGTTCTGATGCATCATGTTGATCTCAAACTGCCCCAGCCCGGCCTCGGAAATCGCGGTATCGGCGGGAATGTCCATCTCCTCGCAGGCGTCGTAGAGATCGCCGAAGAAGGTGTCGAACGCATCCAGTGCGCGGATCGACATGATCTCCGCCGCCTTGCGCCGCTTGCCCGACCGCGGCGAAACCGGCACCTGCAGCGACTTGCCGCTGTCGTCGATCAAGAAGAACTCCAGCTCCACCGCCACCACCGGGTTGAGCCCGCGCGCCTTGTAGCGTTTGAGGACCTGGGCCAGAGCATGGCGCGGGTCGCCCTCGAACGGACGGCCGTCGTCGCGATACATCCAGATCGGCAGCAGCGCACTGGGCGAGCTCAGCCAGGGCATCGGCACGAAGCCGCGTTCGGTCGGGCGCAGCACGCCATCTCGGTCGCCGCTTTCGAACACCAGTGGGCTGTCGTCGATATCCTCGCCCCAGATGTCCAGGTTCATCACCGAGAGCGGGAAGCGGGTGCCTTCGCTCACCACCTTGTCGGCAAAGCGCGCGGGGATCCGTTTGCCGCGCGGCTGGCCGTTGAGATCGGCGGCCGCCACCCGGATGGAGTGGATCTGCGGGTTCTTACGGAGGAAGTTCTGCATTCTGTCACCTGGTCGTCCGGCGCAGCGTGCCCCGAAGTGGGGCAGGAGCGCTGCGTCGGTAATTTGATCAAATTATTGGTAGCCCGACAGCAGCAGTCGCGCAAGGGGGGAGTTGTGGGGGAGGGAGGCAGCGGAGGAGGCTGCCGGAGATTTGAGCAAACGAGCCTGCCGCCCGCGGCCTTGATTCCGCGCAGGCGGGCTGGGTTCTCAGAGCTTTTCAGGCCTGTTCTTCTACCGAAGCAGGTTCGGGCGCACCCGCATCCGGGCGCGCCGCCCGGCCGGCAGATGCCGGTTGAGGCGCCGGTTGACCAGCCCGAAGCTGCCCACCACCGTCAGCGTCAGCAGGATGAAATACATCGCCAGAATCGGGTAGGGGATGAACGGGTTGAAGGTCTTGTCGGCGAAATAGCTGGCGTAATAGAGCGCATCGCCCTTCTGCCGCCAGGCCGGGAAGCCCGAGAAATAGACCAGCGTGGTAGCGTGGAACAGGAAGATCGCCTCGTTGGTATAGGCGGGCCAGGCCAGCCGCAGCATGGTGGGCCAGGTGATCCTGCGAAACTTCTTCCAGCCGGAGAATCCATAGGCATCTGCGGCCTCCAGATCGCCGCGCGGGATCGACAGCAACGCGCCGTAGAAGATTTCGCCCGAGTAGGCGGCGGTGTTGAGGAACAGCACCACCAGCGCCCCCAGCCAGGCCGAGGTGAAGGGATCGAAGACCGGGCTGACCGCCTTCAGGCTGAGGAACAGGAAATAGGCGAAAAAGAACTGGATGAAGAGCGGCGAGCCCCGGAACACGAAGATGAACCATTCCGCCGGCTTGCGCAGCAGCCGGTTGGACGAGGCCTTGCCGAGCGCCAGCGCGGTGGCCAGAAAGAACCCCGCCAGCAGCGCCAGGAGCCCGAAATAGACGTTCCAGATCATCCCCGAGCCGATCAGCGTGAACTGCTGGCACAGGGTGAAATCCTCGCGGGGCAGCAGCCGCTCGCCGATCCCGATCGAGCGCAGGGCATAGTCCTGGATGGTGACCCAGCAACTCATGGCGGCCCTCCTGCGGCGCGTCGCTGCGCCTCTCCGCCGGCGGTGGCCTGACCATGCGACAACCGGCGCATGATGCGGTCGAGCACCAGCTCAGACACCCGGGTGAAGCCCAGGTAGAAGATCAGCAGCGCCAGGAAATACCACATCCGCCAATCGCCGTGCGGGTAATCGGTGAACCGCGGGTTGGCGGTGCCGCCCAGCTCGCGCGCCCAGTAAACGATATCCTCGACCCCCAGCAGGAACAGAAGCGGCGTGGCCTTGATCAGCACCATCCACAGGTTGGAGAGCCCCGGCAGCGCATAGACCCACATCTGCGGCACCAGGATGCGCCAGAAGGTCTGGCGGTGGCTCATGCCATAGGCCTCCGCCGTTTCGATCTGGGCATGCGGCACCGCGCGCATCGCGCCATAGAGGACATTGGCAGCAAAGGCGCCGAAGACGATGGCGAAGGTCAGCACCGCAAGCGAAAATCCGTAGGTCTCATGCACCCACTGCGGCGCGGTGCCCAGCGGCAGCTTGGCTTGGGCGCAGACCACGAAATCGTTGCCCTGCCGGATCGGCTGGTCCCAGTCGGGGCATTTCACCTGATGCCGCATCCATTCCAGCGCCTGATCCAGCGCAATCACGAAAAACAGGAAAAAGGCGATGTCCGGCACCCCGCGCACCAGCGCGATATAGGCCTTGCCCAGCCAGCTCAGCGGCAGGATGCGCGAGCGCGCGGCACTTGCCCCGCCAAAGCCGAACAGCAGCGCGGCGGGCGCGGTGATCGCCAGCAGCAGCAGGACCGTGCCGAACGAGGCATAGAAGCCCATATGCTTGCCCGTCGTCAGGAAGCAGGCAAACCATTGCAGGGTCGGCAGAGTGTCCGGATCGGTGCAGAAATTGAACATGCGGCTCGGCAATAAGCCCCTCCCCGGGATGAACCCGGGAAGGGGCGGTGAGTGTCACAACGCGATCAGAAAGTGGTGGCCACTTCCCATTTGGTGATCATGGCGTTCAGGCTGCCGTCGTCTTTCATCGACTGGATCGCCGCATCGAACTTGGCCTTCAGCTCGCCGTCGGATTCGCGCACGCCCATGCCGACGCCGCCGCCGATCATCTCTTCGCGCTCCAGCAGCACCAGGCCGTCTTCTTCCGCCGCCACCGGCGCCAGATAGGCCTTGTCGGCCAGTACCGCGTCAGCCTCGCCGTTGCGCACCGCGGCAATGGTTTCCTCGGGCGTGGCGAACTCCACCAGGGTCCAGCCATGCTCGGCGATGAACGCGGCCTGGATGGTGTTGGTCTGGGCGGCGATCACACTGTTTTCCACGTCCACATCCGGCGACATCGCCAGATAGGCCGAGGGATCCGGCGGGGTGTAGTTCTGGGTGAAGTCGATGACCTCTTCGCGCTCGGCGGTGATGCTCATGCCGGCGATGATCACGTCATAGTTGCCCGACACCAGGTTGGGGATGATCGAATCCCATTCGTTGGTGACCCATTCGCAGGTCAGTTCGGCGCGTTTGCACAGTTCGTCGCCCAGCTCGCGCTCGAAGCCGTCAACCTGGCCGTTGTCGTTGATGAAGTTCCACGGGGGGTAGGCGCCCTCGGTCCCCATGCGGACGGTATCGGCGGAGGCCAGCCCGGCGCTGAGCGCGAGGGCGGCGGTGGCCAGGATCAGTTTCTTCATCGGATTACTCCCTTTTTGACTGGTTATTTTCGTTTCACGCTGCGTGGGATGTCGAGGACAGGAACCCGCGCAGGCGTTCCGATTTGGGCGCGCCGAACAGCGTCGCCGGCGGCCCTTGTTCTTCGATCCGGCCCTGGTGCAGGAACACCACGTGATCGGACACGTCATGGGCCATCTTCATATCGTGGGTGACGATGATCATGGTGCGCCCCTCGGCGGCCAGATCCTTGATCACCCTGACCACCTCCTGTTCCAGCTCCGGATCCAGCGCGCTGGTCGGCTCGTCGAACAGCAGCGCCTCGGGCTCCATGCACAGCGCGCGGGCAATTGCCGCCCGCTGCTGCTGGCCGCCGGAAAGCTGCGCCGGGTAGACATCGCATTTGTCGCCGATGCCCACCTTGTCGAGGTATTTGCGCGCGGCCTTTTCCACATCCGCGCGCTCGCGGCCCAGCACGGTGAGCGGCGCCTCCATCACGTTTTGCAGGATGGTCATATGCGCCCACAGGTTGAACTGCTGAAACACCATGGACAGGTTGGTGCGGATGCGCAGCACCTGCCGCGCATCGGCCGGGCGGCGGTGCAGGCCTTCGCCCTTCCATTTCACCGGTTCGCCCTTGAAAAGGATCTCGCCCCGCTGGCTGTCTTCCAGCAGGTTGGCACAGCGCAGCAGGGTGGATTTGCCCGAACCGGAAGAGCCGATCAGCGACACCACATCGCCCTTGTGGGCGGTGATGTCGACGCCCTTGAGCACCTCCAGCTCGCCATAGCTCTTGTGCAGATCGCGGATTTCGATGACGGGCGTTTCCTGGGCCACGGCGGCTCCGGTACTGGTTGCGGTATCAGATGGGTAATAGGGCGGAAATTTTGGCCCAATGCAACTTTCAAAACGCCGGAATGGGGTCGGAAACCGCCGATTTGACCAAAGGTCAACCGCGTTTGGCGGCGTTTCGGGCGCCGCTCCGGCCGGCCTCAGGCGCCGGGAGCGGGCGGTATCGGCTGGGCGAGGTAGGCGCTGGGCGGCAGGGCCTCGAATCCCTTCAGGTGCAGAGCGTTCCGGTCGGCGCGGGACAGGGTGGCCAGCGCCCGGTTCAGCGCGGCGCGCTGCGGCTCCGGGTCGCGCCCCTTGGCGGTGATATAGGGCAGGGCGGGGGTCGGATCGGTGGTGCCGATCACCCGCAGATGCTCCGTGACCGGCTCATGCTCGCACAGCAGCGTCCAGCTCAGCGCGTCGATGCCGGCGATATCGGCCCGCCCCTCGGCCACCGCGCGGGCGGAGGCCGCGTGAGCGCCGGTTTGCAACAGCTTGTCGAACCGCAGGCCGCGTTCCGCGAAATGAGCCGACGGCGCGGCCCAGCCCGATTGCGACAGCGCCTCGTTATAGGCCAGAGTTCCGGCTGCGAAATCCTCGATCCTGTCGCCGGTCGCATCGGCGCGCACCACGATCACCGAATTGTAGTGGCCCGGCGGGCAGCCCGGCAGGCCGTAATCGGGGGTGGCGACCAGCGTGACGGTATCGTGCAACCGGCTGCGATAGGGCAGGCCGCAGGTCTGCGCCAGCAGCAGCTCGGGCGATTGCCAGGCGGTCCAGGGCTCCACGTCGCGGCTGAGCGCCCGCGGGCCATCGCCCAGGGCATCGCGGATTGCGGTCCAGAACCTGTCGTTTGCGGGCCGGAGCGGGGCCGGGTCGTACATGCCCAGCCAGGCGATCACGCGCGGGCCGCCTTTTGCCGCGCCAGCGCCGAGTCGCGGTCGTTGACGCCCAGCAGGTTCGACACCAGCCGCAGCAGCGCATCCTCTTCCTCCGCCCGCTCGCCATCGGCCAGCACCACCGACCAGGCGGCCTCGACCACCGCGCGGCGGTCTTCGTAGGGGACGGCGTCCTTGATCGCGCGGGTGAAGCGGACGGTATCGGGCGCCTCGGCCTCCAGTGTTTCGGCGCGGCCGCGCAGCGCGCTCGCCTCGAACGGCGACAAGCCGTAGCGCGCGGCGGTCACCCGGTCGATCCGGTCGCGTTCGGAGGCGGCGTAATCGTTGTCGGAGCGCGCGATGCGCACCAGCAGCGCGGTCAGCGCCAGCCTTGCGTCGTCATCGTTGAGCGGGTCGGGATCGGGCCGGGTCAGCCGGGAGAGAAAGTCGCGGAACATGAAGGGCGATATATACCCGCCCCGGTTCCACGCCAACCCCGCACCAAGGGCAGGGAGGTGCGCAGGATGCTTATTGCCGCGCCTTGACCCGGTCGCGCGCGGCTTCGCTGTCGGCAAAGCTCAGGCCCATCGCCTTGCGCGCGTCTTCGACGATCTTCAGCTCGCCCTCTTTCTGCTCACCGTCGGCCAGCACCACCTCCCACAGAGCGTCCAGCGCGGCGAGCCGTTCCTCCAGCCCGGTGGTCTCGCGGATCAGCTTGCCGAAGGTATTGGTGTCGGGGGCGGCGGCGTGCAGCTTCTCGCAGGTGGCACGCACCTTGGCGGCCTCGATCGCGTTGTGCTGGTACATCCGCGCCAGGATGCGGTCGATCAGGCTGATTTCCTCGACCTGATAGTCGCGGTCGGCCTGCGCCACCCGCACCAGCAACGCCCCCAGCGCCAGTTCCGCATCCGGATCGGGCAGCGGCGCCGGCTCGGTCGGGCGGAAGGACTGGAACAGCTTTTTCAACATGGCCGGACCCTATCGGTTGATCGAAAATGCGCCAAGCGCACCCTAGCCGTCATAGCCTTCGACGATCACCAGATCGCCGGTGGAGACGGCATCGCGAATCTCTTTCGCCGCCTGATAGCCTGCGCTGCCGTAACAGGCCACCGCCTTGTCGTAGCTGTCGAATTCGATCACCACGGTGCGCTTGCGCAGGTTGCCTTCGCGGACCTCCTGCTTGCCGCCGCGCACCAGGAACCGGGCACCGTATTCGGCGAAGGGCACCGCGTTGGCCTGCCGGTAGCGTTCGTACACCTCCGGGTCGTCCACATCCACGTGACCGATCCAGTAGCCCTTTGCCATGATGGTGTCCTCCGCTCCATTTGCGCGGCGAGTGTGCCGTCGCGATGCCGTCTTGGCAAGCGGTTCAGCCGGTGGGTTGCGGGCAGCCAAAGCGCAGATCGTCCAGCGCGATGCCGCCGGGGTCGCGGTTCTCCACCGTCATCCCGGCGATGCGGCCAGCGGGGGCGAACAGGGCGTGTTCGGTGATCCCCTCGGGTAGGGTGAGGCGGCGTTGTGCGATGCGCGCGCCGTCGCGGGCATAGAGGGTCAGCGTGACCTCGCCCCGGTGGCCGGTGTTGAGCCCCAGCGCATTGGTGTATTCGGTATGGATCCGCAGCCCCACCGCGCAGGCGTCGCGGTGGAACAGCACCGCCACCGCCCCCTCGCCGCGGGCATTGGGGTGCGGCTGGCCCAGCGGCCCCAGCGGGTAGAGCGCCATGCTGCCGAATCCCTGGTGCAACGACAGGCTCACCACCCGGCCCGGTTCGCCCGGACGGATCGCCAGCGGCGCTCTGGGGGTGCCCACCAGCACGTCATGCGGACCGCCGTCGTCGATGTGCTCCGCCGCGACGCTCTGGCCCTTGAACGCCTCGCCCAGGTAGCCGCCGGGAAAGGCGATCCCGTGGTCGAAATTGTAGCCAGGGTAGCGTTTCGCCGGCAGCCGGTCGAAATCCAGCAGATGGGGGGCGAGGGTGCCGAGATCGCTATAGGGGACCGGCACGACCTCCTGCGCCAGGGCGGGGGAGGCGGAGAGAGCGAGGAGCAGGGCGATCAGGCGCATGGGCAGGGCCGGGCGGTTACAGGTGCCGCTATGGTGGCCTGTCGGGCGCTGGAGGCAAGGGGGGAGATGACTTTGCGCTTGCGTCCGGACAAAGACTGGCAACAGTGAAAGAGGGTGGAGGAGGCTTTGGGAGGAGATATGCGACACTTCATTGGAATACTTGCGGCCCTGGCGGCTTTTTCGGTGAGCCACGCGACCGCGGGAATTTTTCCTCAGGACGGGCTTTTCCCGACCGTGGCAGACGTGGAACACGGTGGCGGATGTCGCAAGAGTTCACCGCCGGGAAAGTGCTGCCACATGCAAAAGAGCACTGGCAAAGTTCACTGTCACTGAACTGCTGACGAGAAGACGCAATACAAGAACGCCCCGGAGCCGGTCCGGGGCGTTGTTATTGATTGCTATGCGTTCGGGGCTTCACACCAGCCGCGAGGTCTCTTTCGCCGCCCGCACGAAATCCTTGAACAGCGGGTGCGGATCGAAGGGTTTCGACTTCAGCTCGGGGTGGAACTGCACGCCGATGAACCACGGGTGATCCTTCCATTCCACGATCTCGGGAAGCCGCCCGTCCGGCGACATGCCGGAGAAGCACAGCCCGCATTCTTCGAGCTTTTCGCGGTACTTGATGTCCACCTCGTAGCGGTGGCGGTGGCGCTCCTCGATCTGGGTGGTGCCATAGACCTGCGCCACCTTGGAGCCCTCCTTCAGCACCGCGTCATAGGCGCCCAGGCGCATGGTGCCGCCCTTGTCGTCGGTGGCGCTGCGGGTGACCTTGTAGTTGCCCTGCACCCATTCCTTGAGGTGATAGACCACGGGCTCAAACCGTTTCTTGCCGGCCTCGTGATCGAACTCCTCCGAGCCGGCGGTGGTGACGCCGGCGACATTGCGCGCCGCCTCGATCACCGCCATCTGCATGCCCAGGCAGATGCCCAGGTAAGGCACCTTGTGCTCGCGCGCGAATTGCGCCGCCTTGATCTTTCCTTCCGTGCCGCGCTCGCCAAAGCCGCCGGGCACCAGGATCGCGTCGAAGCCTTCCAGATGCGGCGCCGGATCCTCGGTATCGAAGATCTCGGCATCGACCCATTCCACCTTGACCTTGACCCGGTTGGCCATGCCGCCATGGGTCAGCGCCTCGGCGATCGACTTATAGGCATCCTCCAGCTGGGTGTATTTGCCGACGATGGCCACCCGCACCTCACCCTCCGGGTTCTCGATGCGGTCGGCCACATCTTCCCAGCGGGCCAGATCGGGGCGCGGCGCCGGACTGATCTGGAAGGCATCCAGAACCGCCTGGTCGAGCCCCTCGCCGTGATAGGCCAGCGGCGCCTCGTAGATCGATTTCAGATCCTGCGCGGCGATCACCGCCTCGGGGCGCACGTTGCAGAACAGCGCCAGCTTCTCGCGCTCTTTCTGCGGGATCGGCCCTTCGGAGCGGCAGACCAGGATATCGGGCGCCAGCCCGATGGAGCGCAGTTCCTTCACCGAGTGTTGGGTGGGCTTGGTCTTCAGCTCGCCGGAGGCCTTGATGAAGGGCAGCAGCGTCAGATGCATGAACAGGCATTGCCCGCGCGGCTTCTCCTGGCTGAACTGGCGGATCGCCTCGAAGAACGGCAGCCCCTCGATATCGCCCACCGTGCCGCCGATCTCGCAGAGCATGAAATCGACCTCATCTTCGCCGATGCGGATGAAATCCTTGATCTCGTTGGTGACGTGGGGAATGACCTGGATGGTCTTGCCCAGGTAATCGCCGCGGCGCTCCTTCTCCAGCACGTTGGAATAGATCCGGCCGGAACTGACCGAGTCGGTCTTGCGCGCCGCCACCCCGGTGAAACGTTCGTAGTGGCCGAGATCGAGGTCGGTTTCGGCGCCGTCATCTGTGACGAACACCTCGCCATGCTCGAACGGCGACATCGTGCCGGGATCGACGTTCAGATAGGGATCCAGCTTGCGCAGCCGGACCGAGTAGCCGCGTGCCTGCAACAGCGCCCCCAGCGCCGCCGAGGCCAGCCCCTTGCCGAGAGAGGATACAACACCGCCGGTGATGAAGATGAAACGCGCCATTGTTGGGCTGCTCCCGTGATTGCCTGTATTTCCGATGCCCGACGCGGTCGAAAAACCGCAGCATCACGGGACTTCATCATTACAGGATTCGCGCAGCATGCGCAAGAGAACCGCAAGATGCTGTTGCGGTTCTCATCCCGATTTCTAAGTCTTGTGGATCAGTCGGCGCGCGGCACCAGCGGGGCGTTATCCCCTTCCGCCGGCGGCAGCAGAGTATCGCCCGTGGGCAGCGCCGGGGCGCTTTCCTGCGTCTGTTCCGTGGCGGGCGTGCTGCCCAGCCGGTCGATCACCGAGGTGCCTGCGGCTTTATCCGCCGCGATGATGGTCAGCAGGATCGAGGTGATGATGAAAGCGGCGGCCAGCACCCAGGTCACCTTGCCAAGCGCGGTTGCCGCGGCCCGGCCGCTCATCACGCCGCCGCCGCCACCGCCGCCCATGCCGAGCCCACCGCCCTCGGACCGCTGCAGCAGCACGACGGCGATCAGGCCGACGGCCAGGAAGAGGTGGATGATGAGGACGACGTTTTCCATGGGTTCCTGCGGCGCTGTCTCGGTGTCGCGGGGTATGTAGGGAAGTTTGCCGGGCGGGGCAAGCAATGAGTTTCGCGGGATCCTCCGTCGGCGGCGGATTGCGGGCTGGACAAACGCCCGGGCGCGGGCGCAATCTGCGCTCATGCCGCACGATCATCACGACCACGACGACCCGCATGCCCTGTTGCCGCCCGACCCGGCGCTGCGGGTGCGCGCGCTGGAAACCCTGCTGGCCCGCAAGGGGCTGATCGATCCCGCCGCGCTGGACGAGATCATCGACATCTATCAGAATCGCATCGGGCCCCGGAACGGGGCGCAGGTGGTGGCCCGCGCCTGGGCCGACCCGGCGTTTCGCGAGGCGCTGCTGCAGGATGCCACGCCGGTGGTGGCCGATCTGGGCTTTTTCGGCCGCCAGGGAGAGCATGTGGTGGCGGTGGAGAACACCGAAGAGGTGCACAACATGGTGGTCTGCACGCTGTGCAGCTGCTATCCGTGGCCGCTTCTGGGTATTCCGCCCGCTTGGTACAAATCCGACGCCTACCGCGCCCGCGCGGTGCGCGAGCCGCGCAAGGTGCTGGCCGATTTCGGCGTAGCCCTGCTGGAGCAGACCGCGGTGCGCGTCTGGGATTCCAGCGCCGAGGTCCGCTATCTGGTGATTCCCCGCAGACCCGAAGGGACCGGGGGGATGGGCGTGGACGAGCTTGCCAAACTGGTCACCCGCGACAGCATGATCGGCACCGGTCTGGCGCTGGAGCCGGGCCAATGACCCGCGTCCACGACATGGGCGGGCGGTTCGGGGACGGGCCGGTCGATCCCGGCGCGCCCGACGATCCGCTCTATGCCGAGGCGTGGCACGCACGGGCGCTGGCAGTGACGCTGGCCAGCGGGGCGCTGGGGCAGTGGAACCTGGACATGTCGCGCCGCGCCCGCGAGAGCCTGCCGCCGAAGGAATATGCGAGTTTTTCCTACTACGAGAAGTGGGTCGCCGCGGTGGCGGATCTGCTGGTCGAGACCGGGGTGGTGACGCGGGACGAGCTGGCGACGGCCGCCGCCGACGAGTCCGTCCCGTCGGGAGAGACGGGGAGGAGGGAGGCCCATCCGCTGGCAGCCCGTGCCCTCAGGGCCGAGAACGTCGCCGCCGCCCTTGCCAAGGGTAGCCCCGTCAACCGCCGGTTCGACGGAACGCCCGCCTTCGCCGCCGGTCAGGCGGTGCGCACGGTCCGTCCGGCGGCGAACCGGATGGTCGATGGTGGTCATACCCGGCTGCCGATCTATGCCGCCGGTGCCACGGGCCGTGTGTTGCGCTGCCACGGCGCCCACGTGTTTCCCGATGCCCATGCCCACGGGCTGGGCGAGGCGCCGGAGCCGCTTTACACCGTGGTGTTTCCCGCCGGTGAGCTCTGGGCGCACCCCGAGAATCCGCGCGACGAGGTCACCCTCGACCTGTGGCAGAGCTATCTGGAGCCGGCATGAGCGATCAGGCACCCGAACCCGTCTTCACCCAGCCCTGGCACGGGCAGGTCTTCGCGCTGACGGTCTATCTCAACGAGGCGGGCCATTTCGCCTGGCCGGAGTGGACCGCGCGGTTTTCGGAAACGCTGGCCCGCCACGGGCTGGAGAAAGAGCTCGACGGCGGCGAGGACTATTTCAACGCCTGGCTGGAAACGCTGGAGGCGCTGCTGGCCGATCTCGGGCAGGCGGCGCCGGATGATGTGGCGCGGCTGCGCGACGCGTGGGAGACGGCCTATCTCTCCACCCCGCATGGCGATCCGGTGCATCTGGCCGAAGGGGTTTGAGGGCGGCGCTTCCGCGCCTCACTCGTCCAGGTCGTCCATATCCGCCTGGCCCGACAGCCGCCGCCGCACATGGCTCCAGCCCAGCCCGATGCCCAGCACGGCGGACAGCGCCAGAATCCCCAGCCAGACGTTCAGGTCGGTATTGTCGAGCGCGAGCAGGCCGAAATCGAACAGCACCCAAAGCAGCGCCAGAACCACCGCCAGCACCAGGAACATCCCGAACCCGCCGATCGAGCGCAGCGTGGCGCGCAGGTAGATGATATAGCCGATCATCAGGATCAGCCCCATCAGCACGGTGATCGACAGGTAGGCATTGTAGTTCTCGACCGACCAGTGGACATAATTCCACCGCGTCGGGTTATAGGTCAGCGCCAATAGGACAAAGGCGAACAACCACCGCAGAAACAGGCCCATCGTAACAATCCGTCGGTTTTGAAGTGGGCGCAAAATTGCCCAAACCGGATGTTCTGTCCACCCCCGTACCGGGCCGCGGCAAGATTGCGGTGAGATTCCGGTTTTCCTGACGCATCAGCATCGCTATACCGGCGCGGGTTTGAAAAACGCATCGAAGGACCGGATATGGCCAATGTCGTCGTGGTCGGCGCCCAGTGGGGCGACGAAGGAAAAGGCAAGATCGTGGACTGGCTCAGCGAGCGCGCCGATGTGATCGCGCGCTTTCAGGGCGGGCACAACGCCGGGCACACGCTGGTGATCGACGGCCAGGTGTACAAGCTGCACGCGCTACCCTCGGGCGTTGTGCGCGGCGGCAAGCTCAGCGTAATCGGCAATGGCGTGGTGCTGGACCCGTGGCACCTGCTGAAGGAAATCGAAACGATCCGCGAACAGGGCGTCGATATCAATCCCGACACCCTGATGATCGCGGAAAACACCCCGCTGATCCTGCCCTTCCATGGCGAGTTGGACCGGGCGCGGGAAAACCAGAATTCGGTCGCCAAGATCGGCACCACCGGCCGCGGCATTGGTCCGTGCTACGAAGACAAGGTCGGCCGCCGGGTCATCCGGGTCGCCGATCTGGCCGACGAAGCGACGCTGGAACTGCGCGTCGACCGCGCGCTGGTGCATCACAACGCGCTGCGCAAGGGGCTGGGGCTGCAGGAGACCGATCGCGACGCGCTGATCGCGCAGCTCAGGGAAATCGCGCCGGAGATCCTGCAATATGCCGGTCCGGTCTGGAAGGTGATGAACGAAAAGCGCAAGGCCGGGAAACGCATCCTGTTCGAGGGGGCGCAGGGCGCGCTGCTGGATATCGATTTCGGCACTTATCCTTACGTGACCTCGTCGAACGTGATTTCCGGCCAGGCCGCCACCGGCACCGGCATCGGCCCGGGGTCGATCGATTACGTGCTGGGCATCGTCAAGGCCTACACTACCCGGGTCGGCGAAGGCCCGTTCCCGACCGAGCTGGACGACGATGACGGCCAGCGGCTTGGCGAACGCGGCCACGAATTCGGCACCACCACCGGGCGCAAGCGCCGCTGCGGCTGGTTCGATGCCGCGCTGGTGCGCCAGACCTGCGCGACCTCGGGCGTCAACGGCATTTCGCTGACCAAGCTCGACGTGCTGGATGGGTTCGAGACGCTGAAGATCTGCGTCGGCTACGAGCTTGACGGCGAGCGGCTGGACTACCTGCCCACCGCCTCCGACCAGCAGGCGCGCTGCAAACCGATCTACGAGGAAATGCCGGGCTGGTCCGAATCGACCGAAGGCGCGCGCAGCTGGGCCGATCTGCCCGCCAACGCGATCAAATACGTCCGCCATATCGAAGAGCTGATCGACTGTCCCGTCGCGCTGCTCTCCACCTCGCCGGAACGGGACGACACCATCCTCGTCACCGATCCCTTTGCCGACTGAGCCGGGGATGAGCGAGAAACCCGGCCTCAGTTACAAGGCGCGCCGCCGCTGGTCGCTGGTGATCCTGTTGCTGGGGATGCCGGCCTATATCGTGGCGGCGGTGACGCTGGTGAACTGGATCGACCGTCCGTCGATGCTGGTGGAGCTGATCGTCTACGTGGGCCTGGGCATTCTCTGGGTGATCCCGTTCAAGTTCGTCTTCCGCGGCGTCGGTCAGGCCGACCCGGAGGCGGAGGACGAGCAGGGCTGAGGTCTCGGCTGAAACGGCAGCGGTTTGCGGCCGTTGCTCCGCTGTTCCTTTCCAGGACACAAGGTGCGAAGCGCCGCCTCGCAATGTGTGCCCCATCTTGCTTGCGGCCCGCCCGGAAAACGAAAAGGCAGGCCATCGGCCTGCCTTTTCCCCCAGGTGCGCGCGGGCCTGATCCGGTCCGCGCGGCGATATTCCGGGCTCAGCCCGCGGCCCGCGACGACGCTGGCTGGAAGCCGATATCGCCCGAGGCGACGAAACGCCCGCTGTCCTTCTTCACGATCTTGCCCTCGCGCAGCAGCATCCCGAAGGAACGCAGACCGTCCTCGCGGCTGAACTCGTCATCGGCGGCCTCGCGCGCCTTGTGAATGAGCTGCGGGCGGGTGAACTGGTCGCGGCCCTCGACGAACTGCATGTAGGCGGCGGCGGCTTCCAGCAGTTCGGGCAGCTCCTGCGCACCCATTTCCTCGGCGAAGGCGGCAAAGCTTTCGCCGGCGGCCACCGGGGCGGCCTCTTCGACGGCGGCGGCGATGCGGCGCGGACGCACCGGGCCGGACTTGGCCGCCTGGACGGGGATGTCGTCGACCCGCTGTTCGGCCACCAGCTTCAGTGGCGCGGGCTTCGGCTGTTCATCCGCGCCGGGGCGGGTGCCGCGGGTGGCGCCGGGCCGGGGCCGGCGCGGATGCACCACCCGGGCCAGATCCGCGCGATAGGCGGCGGCGTCGGGATTGGTGTCGACGCTGCCACCGGACGAGCGTTCGGCCTGGGTCGCCGCGACGGCGGCGCGCAGATGCGAATAGGTCTCGCGGGTGGCGGCGGCCTCGGCGGCGTCCAGCTTTTCATCGGCGGCGGCCATCAGGCGCGACAGGTCCGAGGTCTCCTCGCGCGCGGCCTGCGGGGCGGGGCGATACTCCGCTTCCGGCTCGGCCTCCTGCTCCGGCGGCTCCGTGGCGCTGTCGCCCCGCAGTTCGGCCTCGACCTCGGCCAGTTCGCGCATCAGGTCGGCCTCGTCCTCCGGCGGTAGGGTGCCGGGCGGAAGTTCCGCGCTGGGCATCAGCGGGGCGGCGGCTTCGGCCTCCGGTTCGTGTTCGTCCCGCTTGACGATCATCACCCGGGGGCGGCGGCGGTCGGCGCCCCGGCCGGTGCCTTCGGCCAGGATGTTGTCGCCGTGATCCTCGTCGCGGGCTTCGTCCCCGGCGGTAGCCGGTTCGGCGTTGAGATCGGCAAACAGCGCGCTGTCGTCTTCGGCTTCTGCGGTCTCGTCCCGGGCGTCCTGCGCGGCGCGGGCCTGCAGCGCCGCTTCGGCGGCGGCGTCAGCCTGGCCTTCTGCGGCCTGCTGGGCGCGGGCCATGCGGCGGCGCAGGCGGGCGGCGCGGCGCGGATCGAGCCCGGCGAAGGGATCTTCCTCCGCTTCCTCCTGCGCCGGTTCTGCGGTGTCCTGTTCCGCTTCCGCGACCGTCTCTTCGACCGGCTCTTCGGCGGCGGCCTCCACGGGGGCGGCCTCTGCCTCGGCGGCCGGTTCCAGCTCGGCGGCCTCGGCGCTCAGCTCCGGCGATTCGGCGGTCTCTTCCGCTGCGGCAAGGGCATCTTCAAAATGCTCATCCTCGGAATAGTCGGCCTGCACCGCGACGGCCTCGTTACGCGATACCACGGCTCGGATGCGCTGCAGCTTGGCGGCGATGCTGTCGGGGTCGAGGGCGGCTTCGGCGGTGACCGGCTCGGCCTCCAGCTCTTCGGCCTCAGGCGCTTCCGCTTCAACCTCATCCGCTTCCGGTTCGAAGGCTGCCGCTTCTTCTGCGACCGGCTCTGCCTGGGCCATGAAGGCGGCGGCCTCTTCGCTGACGCCAACCGCGGCGACCTCTTCGGTCTCGGCTTCCGCGACAGTCTCGGCCGCGGGGGCTTCCTCGGCCTGCACGGCCTCCGGTTCTGCCACAGGTTCTGCGGGCGCTTCGCTCACCGCTTGGGCGATCTCTTCTTCGGGAGCGGGAGTGGGTTCGGGGGCCGGTTCAGCCGCGGCCTGAGGCGCGGCTTGCGGCGGGGCCTGTGCGGCCTCGGCCAGCTCGGCCGGCGCCGCGGCGCGCAGCACATAGCCGGCGCCCTCGCGCCGGGCTTCGACCTGGCGGGCGATCTCGCGCTCGGCGATCCGGGCGAGCATCTCGGTGTCGGGCTGCGGCGGTTCGGCGCCGAAATAGCGGTCGTCCGCAGCAAGGTCGCGGAAATACTCGGCGATCGCCTTCATGGTATCGAATGAATCCTCGAACCCTTCCAGCGTGCAGGAAAACGTGCCGTAGGAAACGGTCAATACCTTGTTACTCTGTACCATAGGCTGCTCGTCCTTTTCAGAATAGTTGGACTGACCTAACGCCAGGCAGTGGACAAATTCGGCCCGAATCTGTGCCAATCACCGTATCATTTTGTGGCCAGATTGTGATCTGTTTCCAAAACCCTCATTAATGAGACCATGAGTCATCAAATTGTACAATTCGCCACCCCGGTTACCCTGATTGGGGGAGGGGCGCTCGGTGTAGACGATCTGGAAACGGCGCTGGCGCTGGCGCCGGACCTTATTGCGGCCGACGGCGGCGCCAAGGCGGCGCTGGCGGCGGGTTTGATGCCCGAAGCGGTGATCGGCGACTTCGATTCGCTGCATCGGGCTGACCGCGACCGCATCCCGCCCGCCCGGCTGTTTCCGATCCGGGAACAGGACAGCACCGATTTCGACAAGGCGATCCGCTCGATCTCGGCCCCTCTGGTGCTGGCGGTGGGGTTCCTGGGCGCGCGGATTGATCACCAATTGGCAGCATTCAACGTGCTGGTGCGCTATCCCGAGCGGCCCTGCATTCTGATCGGCCAGCACGAGGTGGTGTTTCACGCCCCGCCCAGCGTGGCGCTCGACCTGGTGCCGGGGGCGATTGTGTCGCTGTTCCCGATGCGCGCGGTGACCGGGCGGTCGCACGGGCTGGAATGGCCGATCGACGGGCTGGAGCTCACGCCGGACGGCCGGGTCGGCACTTCGAACCGGGCGCTGGGCGAGATGCGGATCGAAACCGACGGGCCGGGCCTTCTGGTCATCGTGCCGCGTGATGCGCTGGTGGCCGTTACACAGGCGCTTGCCCCGGGGGCGTTTGTGCCCGCGCCAGAGACCGGGCCAGGGCCCGCTCGCGCATGACGATATAAAGGCCGGCGGCGACGGTGACGCAGATGCCGGCGCCGGCCAGCCCGTCGGGCAGATCGTGGAAGATCAGCCAGCCAAAGCCGGTGGCGACCGGGATTTCCAGATATTGCATCGGCGCCAGCGTTGCCGCCGGGGCATAGCGCAGCGACCAGGTCATCACCAGATGCGCGGCGGTGCCGACCGCGCCGATCGCGGCCAGCAGGATCCAGTCGCCGTTATCGGGCATCCGGAAGGACAGCAGCTCGATCCCCGCGGCATGGCCCAGAAACATCACGGGCAGCAGGACGACGGTCGCCATCACCCCGCTTACCGCCTGCAGCCCGATGGGGTCGGTATCCTTGGCCAGTTGCCGGGTAACCAGCATGAACAGGGAAAACAGAACCGCAACGCCCAGCGGGAACAGCGCGGGCAGCCCCACCTCGGCGAAACTCGGCTGGATCACCATCAGCGTGCCAACGAAGCCCACGACGCAGGCGGCGAGGCGGCGGCTGCCTACTTCTTCGTTCAGCACGAACTTGCCCAGCAGCAGCATGATGAAGGGCATGACGAAGGCGATGGCGACTGCATCGGCCAGCGGCAGGTATTTCAACGCGGTGAACATGCAGGCGATACCGCCGATATGCAGCGCGGTGCGCAACGCCGCCAGCCGCAGAAGCCGCCCGCGCATCCGCCACAGCCGCCCGGTGGCGGCCACCAGCGGGATCAGCAGCGCCGCCTGAACCGCGAAACGCACCAGCAAGAGCTGGCCCAGCGGCATCGACTGGCCCAACAGCTTTGCCACCGCATCACCCAGCGGGGCGAGTACGCAGAAACCTAACATAAGAAGAATGCCCAGTACCGGGCGGTCACCGTTCATGGAGGCCACGCTAGGGGGCAAAATTTAACAGTGCAAGCAACAACAGCGGGGGCTTGGGGGGGAATTTCCGGGCCTTCGAGACGCGACCATGTTGTTGAGGCAAGGCTCTACCGGGTGCACGTCAAGTGACGAGCGTGGCGCCTGCCGAGGGGCAGGCAGGCACCGCCCGGTTTGCGGCCGGGCGAAACCTCTTTGGCGCCACTGTTTGTGCCGTGCGCGTTTGCGATGAATCCCCCCTCAACAATCCGGCACATTCACTGCGAGGCCCCCCAGAGACGTCTCCTTGTATTTCTCGCTCATGTCCGCGCCGGTCTGGCGCATGGTCTCGATACAGGCATCCAGCGGCACGAAATGCTGCCCATCGCCGCGCAGGGCGAGGCTCGCCGCGCTCACCGCCTTGATCGCGCCCAGCCCGTTCCGTTCGATACAGGGCACCTGCACCAGCCCCTTCACCGGGTCGCATGTCATGCCCAGGTGATGTTCCAGCGCGATCTCGGCGGCGTTCTCGATCTGCTCGGGCGTGCCGCCCATCACCGCGCAAAGCCCGGCGGCGGCCATCGCCGAGGCGCTGCCCACCTCCGCCTGGCAGCCTGCCTCGGCGCCGGAGATCGAGGCGTTGTATTTCACCAGCCCGCCAATCGCGGCGGCGGTCAGCAGAAACTCCTCGATCCGCTCCGCATTCGACCCGGGCACATGGTCGAGCCAATAGCGGATCACCGCCGGTACCACGCCCGCCGCACCGTTGGTGGGCGCCGTCACCACCTGACCGCCGGCGGCATTCTCTTCGTTCACCGCCATCGCATAGGTGGCGATCCAGTCGTTGATGGTATGCGGCGCGGTCAGGTTCATGCCGTACTCCGCCTGCAGCGCCTCGTGAATATCATGCGCGCGGCGGCGGATGTTCAGCCCGCCGGGCAGGATGCCCTGGGCTTCAATCCCCCGCTCGATACAGCCATTCATCACCTCCCAGATCCGCGCAGTGCCGCCGGCCAGGTTTTCCGCCCCGCCGCGCGACACCTCGTTGGCGCGTTTCATACCGGCAATGCTGCGGCCGCTTGCCTTTGCCATCTCCAGCATCTCGGCCGCGCTCTTGAACGGGTAGGGGACGGGCGGACCCTGATCGGTGTCGCGCCCCGCGGCCAGCTCCTCCTCGGTCAGGACGAAACCGCCGCCGATGGAGTAATAGACCTGCTGCAGGATCACGTCGCCCTGCGCATCGGTCGCCATCAGGATCATGCCGTTGGCGTGGCCGGGCAGGGTGTGGTCATAGTCGAACACCAGATCGTTCTTCGGATCGAAGTGCAGCTCGCCCAGATCGTTATGCCGGATCACCTTGTTGCGGGCGATCTCTGCCAGTGCCGCCTCGGCCTTGTCCGCGTCATAGGTATCGGGCACGAAACCGGCCAGCCCGAGGATGGTGGCCCGGTCCGTCGCATGGCCGACGCCGGTAAAGGCCAGCGAGCCGTGCAGCGAGCCGCGCAGCCCGGCAAACTCGAACGGGGCGGCGCGCATCAGGTCCAGAAATCGCGCGGCGGCGACCATCGGGCCCATGGTATGCGACGAGGACGGGCCGACGCCCACCTTGAACATATCGAAGACGGAGAGAAACATCTTAGGTTGCAGTTCCTTCGGGTGGGGTTGCAGGGCGCGGCGCGGTGAAAGGGGCTGGCCCCAGTCCCTCCGCCCGGATTGCGTCGGCGGCGGCATCGCTCGCCTCCACCCGTGCCGCCAACGCGGCCAGCGCCGGGTAACGGGCCAGGTCGAACCAGCCGCGGTCGAAGGTGTCGGGATAGAGAGCCATCCAGCGCAGCAGGCAGGCCAGGTAGAACTCGGTGACGCCGCCGGGCCAGCCGGGCGCGGCCACGGCGGCGTCGAGGTATTGCAGATGCCGCGTCAGCCGGACGGTGACGCCGTCGCGCAGGGCGGCCTCGTGATCTTCGCCGACATACTGCCCGGGATAGAACAGCATGCGCAGATCCGCATGCAGCGTGTTGGACGCGAAGAACAGCCATTTCAGGAACGTCGTTCGCCCCGGATCCTCCGCCGCCGGTCCCAGCCCGCCGTGACGGTCGGCCAGCCACAGCAGGATCGCCGCGGTCTCGAACATTGGCCCGTCGGGCGTTTCCAGTACCGGAATCAGCCCGCCGGGGTTCAGCGCACGATAGGCCGGGCCGTCCTGTTCCCGTGCGCGGCGGTTTACCAGCACCGTCTCATAGGCCAGCCCGCGCGCCTCCAGCGCCAGCCGCACGGCGAGCGAGGCGTTGTCTGGGGCATAATGCAGGCGATAGGCGGTGCTCATGTGATCCCTCATATCGGCGGGCGGCTGGCTGCAGCTGCACCAAAGCGACATTTCCCATCGGAAACAAGTCATCGGGGGGAAAGGGGGGAGGTCTGCCGGATCGCTTCGACGTTAAGGCCACATATGAACCTAGTTGCCCCAGCGCGGAATCAAGGCCGAAGGCCGCCGCGCGAGCGCCGGACCGTCCCCGCGGTTCGGCGCTTGGCCGACGTGAGTGCGCCGATCAAAAGTCATCCGGACGTGGCTGCCATAAAGCGCGCTGATCAGAGGGTGCAGCGCCAAACCACGGTCCGGCGCTCGCGCGACTTGTGCTGTGGGGCGAATGTCGGTCGACAGATGGTTTCGGTCCGCCGACCGATGGGCTAGCGTTCCTGCAAACCAACCGCAGCACGCCCCGGAGGCCCCATGACCGACACGCCGCATCTGCTCCGCCCGCTCACCCTGCGCAGCGTCACCAGCCGCAACCGCGTGGTGATCTCGCCCATGTGCCAGTATTCGGCGCATGAGGGGCATCTGGAGGATTGGCACCTCGCCCATCTGGGCCGCTTCGCGATGGGCGGGGCGGGCATCGTCTTTACCGAGGCGACGGCGGTGCAGAAGTCGGGCCGCATCACCCATGGCTGTGCCGGGCTCTGGTGCGACAGCCAGATCATCGGCCACGCCCGCGTGGCGCAATTCGCCCTGACCCACGGGGCGATTCCGGCGGTGCAGCTCGGCCATGCCGGGCGCAAGTCCGGGATGCAGCGGCCGTGGTTCGGCAACGGGCCACTGAATGAGGATGATTTCGCCCGCGGCGACATGCCCTGGACCCCGGTCGGCCCCTCCGAGCTGCCGGTCGCCGAGGGCTGGCCGATGCCGCATGCGCTGACCGAGGATGAGATCGGCGCCCTGATCGCGGATTTCACCGCCGCTACCCGCCGCGCCCTGGCCGCCGGCTACAAGATCGTCGAGGTGCACGGCGCCCACGGCTACCTGATCCACTCCTTCCTGTCGCCGCTGTCCAACAAGCGCACCGACAAGTACGGCGGCGACCTGGAAGGGCGGATGCGGCTGGCGCTGGAGGTGGCGCAGGCGGTGCGGGCGGAATGGCCCGACGACCTGCCGGTGTTTTTCCGCACCTCTGCCGTCGACGGCGACCCAGAAGGTTGGACGCTGCCCGACACGGTGGAGCTGGCCAAACGGCTGAAGGCGCTGGGCGTTGATGTGATGGATTGCTCCTCCTCCGGCATAGCGGGCTCGGCCACCGGCGGTGGCGGCAAGCGCCAGCCGGGCTTTCAGGTGCCCTTCGCCGAAGAGGTGCGGCGCGCGGCCGATATCCCCACCATGGCCGTGGGCCTCATCACCCATCCGCAGCAGGCCGAGGATATCCTGGCCGCCGGCAAGGCCGACCTGATTGCGATCGGCCGCGAGGCGCTGGTCGATCCGATGTGGGCGCTGCATGCGGCACAGGCGCTGGGCCATGCCACCGGCTACGGCGCATGGCCCGAGCAATCCGGCTGGTGGCTGGCGGTGCGCGACAAGACCTCCGAGCTCTACCAGCCGGAGTAGATCACCGCCGCGCAGCACGCAGCCGGGCCGCAATCCGCAGCCCGTCGCGCAGGTTCAGCGACAGCAGGGTGAAATTCGTGGCCCCCGCCAGCAGCTCCAGCACCTGCACGGCGTAAAAGGCGGTGTCGAATTGGCCCGCCTGCGCGCGCAGGGCGAGGAACACGGCGCTTGGCAGCAAGATCAGGATGCCGTTGGCGGCGATGACCTTCATCCGGGTGGTCTTGGCGGCGACCTGCGGCAGTTTCATTCCTCGGCCCAGCCGCGCGCCGGTGATCCCGGCCGCCGCCAGACTGGGGATCAGCAGGGCCATTCCGTAGAGAATTGCGGTCTTCGCCATGGCGATCTGGTCTGACGTGCCGAAGAGTTCGGAAATCGCGGTGGCGCTCCAGAACCCGGCGATGATCATCAGACCCAACGTTCCGACGGCGGCGTGCAGTTTCGTCAGCATGGGGAGCTCCCGTCCTCAGTTAAATAGCATGCTATTAATATGAGGTTGCATAGCATGCTATTCAAGGCATATTGACTGCATGAGAGACAAAAAATTCGACAAGGGCGCCTCCGCCGGTTTCCTCGCGAACCAGATGGCGCGGCTCTTTGCCTCGGGGCTGGCGCGCAGGATCCGGCCGCTGGGGCTGGCCCCGGCGCAGTTCATGGTGTTGCTGGAACTGTGGGCGCAGGACGGGCTGTCGCAGGCGGAGTTGGTGGCGCGGCTGGACGTGGAGCAAGCGACGATGGCCAACACGCTGGCGCGGATGGAACGTGACGGGCTGATCCTTCGCAAACCCAGCCAGACCGACCGCCGCCTGCGGCTGGCGTTCCTGACCGACCGCGCCCGCGCGCTGCAAATCCCCGCGACCGAGGCGGCGCAGGCGCAGAACACGCGGGCCTTGTCCGGCCTCTCGCAGCAGGAGGCCGATCAGTTCACCGCGACGATGAAAAAAGTGATCGCGGCGATGCAGCAGGACCGCAACGCATCCTGAGGCGCCGCTGGGGCGGGCAGGAGACGGGCAGGCGGGCGAACCGGGCTCCGGCGCATGCCGAATAGCCCTCGCAGAACCCGGGCGCATTGCCTATAAGTCGTGAAAACCCCTGTGCCCGTTCCCCTGCAAGTGAGGCTGCCATGACCGGAGAACTCTCGCCCATCGACAAGGCTAAATTCGTCGCCGCCCGCCGTGCCGCCGATTTCGTGGAGGACGGCATGCGCGTCGGCCTCGGCACCGGCTCCACCGCCGCCTGGCTGGTGCGCTGCCTGGGCGAAATGGTGCGCCAGGACGGGCTGAAGTTCAAAGGCGTGCCGACCTCGACCCGGACCGCCGAACTGGCCCGCGACGTGGGCATCGAAGTGATCAGCCTCGACGAAGCGCGCTGGCTCGACCTGACCATCGACGGCGCCGATGAATTCGACGGCGAGCTGAACCTGATCAAGGGCGGCGGCGGCGCGCTGCTGCAGGAGAAGATCGTCGCCACCGCCTCCGACCGGATGGTGGTGATCGCCGATATCGGCAAACAGGTGGAGACGCTGGGCGCCTTCCCGCTGCCGGTGGAGGTGATCCCGTTCGGCTGGCAGACCACCCAGGCGCTGATCGAGGAAACGCTGATCTCGATGGATGTGCTGGGCCGAGACACCACGCTCCGGATGAACGGCGAGACCGCCTTCATCACCGACGAGGGCAATTATATCCTCGATCTGCACCTGCACCGCATCGGCAACCCGCGGCAGCTGGCGCTGGTGCTGAACCAGATGCCGGGCGTGGTTGAAAACGGGCTCTTCATTGATATCTGTGACACCGTTGTGCTGGGCTTCGGCGATGGCCGGGTCGAATTGCGCGATATCAACGAGGGAACGATCGAACATGACAGGCTGGACTTCGTCGAAAGCGAGAACCTGTTCACCGATCTGTCGGATTAAGGGCCGGAATACATGAGCTTTGACTACGACCTATTCGTCATCGGCGGCGGTTCGGGCGGCGTGCGCGCCGCGCGGGTGGCGGCGGGCGATACCGGCGCCAAGGTGGCGCTGGCAGAAGAAGACCGCTACGGCGGCACCTGCGTGATCCGCGGCTGCGTGCCGAAAAAGCTGATGGTCTTTGCCAGCGAATATGCCGATATGGTCGAGGACGCCAAAAGCTATGGCTGGTCGATCGCCCCGGGCCGCTTCGACTGGACCAGCTTCCGCGGCAAGCTGGAGGCCGAACTGGACCGGCTCGAAGGTATCTACCGCAACCTGCTGAAGAACTCCGGCGTGGAAAGCTTCGATCAGCGTGCACGCCTTGTCGACCCCCATACCGTGGAGCTGGCCGACGGCACCCGCAAGACCGCCAAACATATCCTGCTGGCCACCGGCGGCCGCCCGGTGAAACCCGACATGCAGGGGGCGGAGCTGGGTATCACCTCCAACGACATCTTCCACCTGCCCGAGCTGCCGAAATCGATCCTGATCGTCGGCGGCGGCTATATCGCCTGCGAATTCGCCGGCATCCTCAACGGGCTGGGCGTCGAGGTGACGCAATTCTACCGCGGCGCGCAGATCCTGCGCGGCTTCGACGACGAGGCGCGCGGGCTGGTCAGCGAAGAGATGTGCCAGCGCGGTATCGACCTGCACCTGGGCACCAATATCCTGGAGATGGGGCGCGACGGCGACGGCATCCGCGTCAAGGCCACCAACGGCACCGAGCGGGTGTTCGACCAGGTGATGTTCGCCACTGGCCGCACCCCCAATGCCGACGATCTGGGGCTGGAGGCGCTGGGCGTCGAACGCGGCCGCAAGGGCGAGGTCGTGGTCGATGAATACAGCCAGACCGGCGTGCCCTCGGTCTATGCCATCGGCGACGTGACCGACCGGGTGAACCTCACCCCCGTCGCGATCCGCGAGGGCATGGCCTTTGTCGAGACCGTGTTCAAGGGCAATCCGACGCCGGTGGATCACGAGCTGATCCCGACCGCGATCTTCACCCAGCCCGAGATGGGCACCGTGGGGCTGAGCGAGGAAGAGGCCGCCGCGCAGGAGCCGATCGAGGTCTACGCCACCAGTTTCAAGCCGATGCAGCAGAGCTTTGCCGGACGCGCCGACCGGGTGCTGATGAAGCTCGTGGTCTCCAAGGCGACCCGCAAGGTGCTGGGCTGTCATATCGTCGCGCCCGGCGCGGGCGAGATGATCCAGCTGGCCGGAATCGCGGTAAAGATGGGCGCGACCAAAGAGGATTTCGACCGGACCGTGGCGGTGCACCCGACCATGTCCGAGGAAATGGTCACGATGAAGACGCCGACGCGCAGCGCTTGATTTGATCGACGTCCGACACAGGTATCGGGCAACACAACAGAACAAGGCCGCAGCAGGCGGCAACAGAAGGGGAAACACATCATGGCGGGCAACAGCGGCGGCCCCTGGGGGGGCGGAGGCGCGTCCGGGGGCGGAGGCAACCGGGGCGATAACGGAAGCGGCGGCGGCAACGGCGGCGGCGGCGGTGGCCGTCGTCCCGAGGACGGCGGGCCGCAGATCCCCGAGATCGACGAACTGATGAAAAAGGGCCAGGAGCAGCTGCGCGTCCTGATGGGCGGCCGTGGCGGCAAGGGCGGCGGCAACGGCCGCGGCCCGGGCGGCGGTGGCGGCAGCCCGTTCTTTACCAAGGGCACCGTGGGGTTGGGCGTTCTGGCCGCCGCGATCCTCTGGGGCATGGCGAGCTTCTACACCGTCAAGCCGGAAGAGCAGTCGGTCGAACTGTTCCTGGGCAAGTTTTCCAGCATCGGTCAGCCGGGCCTGAACTTCGCTCCCTGGCCGGTTGTCACTGCGGAGGTGCTCCCGGTCACCACCGAACAGCGCGAGGATCTCGGCGTCGGGCGTGGCCAGGATGCCGGGCTGATGCTGACCGGCGACGCCAACGTGGTCGACATCGACTACCAGGTGGTCTGGAACATCAACGACCCCGCCCAATTCCTTTTCAACCTGCGCGATCCCCGTCCGACCATCCGGGCGGTGTCGGAATCGGCGATGCGCGAGATCATCGCGCAATCCGACCTGGCGCCGATCCTGAACCGTGACCGTGGCGTGATCGCCGACCGGCTGCACGACCTGATCCAGTCGACGCTCGACAGCTACGACAGCGGCGTCAACATCGTCCGGGTCAACTTCGACAAGGCCGACCCGCCGCAGCAGGTGATCGACGCCTTCCGCGAGGTCCAGGCCGCCGAGCAGGAGCGTGACCGGCTGCAGAACGTGGCCGACGCCTATGCCAACCGGGTGCTGGCCGAGGCCCGCGGTGAGGCCGCCCAGATCCTGGAAGAGGCCGAAGGCTATCGTGCCCAGGTGATCAACGAGGCCCAGGGTGAGGCCAGTCGTTTCTCCGCCGTTCTGGAGGAATACGCCAAGGCCCCCGAGGTGACGCGCAAGCGTCTCTATCTGGAAACCATGGAACAGGTGCTGGGCGATATCGACAAGATCATCCTTGACGACACCCCCGGCGGCGCCGGGCAGGGCGTGGTGCCCTATCTGCCCCTGAACGAGCTGCGCCGCAGCACCGGCAGCCAGGAGAAGAACTGATGCGGAAATCCACCTTTATCCTTCCGGTCCTGGTCGTTGCGGTCGCCGTCGTGATGTCGGCCATCTTCATCGTCGACGAGCGTGAAAAGGCGCTGGTCCTGCAATTCGGCCGCGTCGTCACGGTCAAGGAAGAGCCGGGGCTGGCGTTCAAGATCCCGCTGATCCAGCAGGTCGTGCGCTATGACGACCGGATCCTCAGCCGCGACGTGCAGCCGCTGGAGGTCACCCCGCTGGACGACCGCCGTCTGGTGGTCGACGCCTTCGCGCGCTACCGCATCGTCGATGTCAACCGGTTCCGCCAGGCCGTCGGTGTCGGCGGTATCGGCGCGGCCGAGACGCGACTCGACTCGATCCTGCGGGCCAAGACCCGCGAGGTGCTGGGTTCGGTCACCTCGGACGACATCCTCAGTTCGGACCGTGCCGCGCTGATGCTGCGTATCCGCGACGGGGCCTTCGACGAGGCCCGCGGGCTGGGACTGGATATCGTCGACGTCCGCCTGAAGGCCACTGACCTGCCGTCCCAGAACCTGGCCGCCACCTTCGACCGGATGCGTGCCGAGCGCGAGCGCGAGGCGACCGACGAGCGCGCCCGCGGGAACGAGGCGGCGCAGCGCGTCCGCGCCCAGGCCGACCGGACCGTGGTCGAGCTGGTCTCCGACGCCAAGCGCGAGGCCGAGATCACCCGCGGTGAGGCCGATGCCGAGCGCAACAAGATCTTTGCCGAAGCCTTTGGCAAGGATCCGGAATTCTTCGAATTCTACCGCTCGCTGACGGCCTACAGCCGGGCGCTGAAGGGGGGCAACTCCTCGATGGTGCTGAGCCCGGATTCGGAGTTCTTCAACTACCTGAAATCGGCCGAGGGGGCCGGGCGCGGCAGCGCGGCGCCGTCGCAGCCGGCGGCGTCGGAGTGATCGCGACCGTCTTCCTGGCCCTCGGGCTGGTGCTGATCGTGGAGGGGCTGGCCTGGGTGCTGGCCCCTTCGCTTATCGAGCGGATGCTCGAAGCGCTGCGCGCGCTGCCCGAACCGGCCCGCCGCCAGATCGGCGCACTGGCGCTGGTGACCGGGCTGATCCTGCTGTGGGTCGCCGAGCGGCTGGGGGCCGGATAAGGGAAAGCGCACAGGCATCCCTGACAGGCGGTCGGGGCGGCCACCGCTGCGCCCCGCCGGATCGAAGCGCAATCCCGCCCGCATAGCGCCGAAGGCACCGACGGTGACTTCCCGGCGATGGCCGCCCCTCTTTCCCCGCCGATGCGCGGCGCACCGCCGGTTTTTCCGGCCTCGTGCAGCGAAATTCCTCACGCGGCTTTCACAACACCTTGAATGCGTGCAACACTCGTTGCGGGTCCGGGAGGAGTACTTACATATCGGACCGGAACGCACGCCTCGAAAACCGCTCAGGGCGCGGGTTTCGACTGACTCAGGCATCTACAAGGAGGCAACCAGTGCAGCCAAAGGCACTCACATATCCGAACGGGCAGGCCGGCCCGATCACCCATCTGCGGCTGATCGGACTGACCGTTTTGACCATGATCCTTGTGCTGGCGCAGGTGGCCATGGCGCAGGCCAAGCCCGAAAGCCTTGCCCCGCTGGCCGAAAAGATCAGTCCGGCGGTGGTCAACATCACCACCACCACGCTGGTCGAGGGCCGCACCGGCCCGCAGGGGATCGTCCCCAAAGGCTCGCCCTTCGAGGATTTCTTCAAGGAATTCCAGGACCGCAACCAGGATGGGGACCGTCCGCGGCGCTCCTCCGCGCTGGGGTCGGGCTTCGTCATCTCCGAAGACGGCTACGTGGTCACCAACAACCACGTGATCGACGGCGCCGACGAGATCCGGATCGAATTCTTCGACGGCGAAGAGATGGAGGCCGAGGTGGTGGGCACCGATCCCAACACCGATATCGCCCTGCTGAAGGTCAAGGCCGACAAGCCGCTCGCCTTCGTCCCCTTCGGCGACAGCGACACCGCTAGGGTGGGCGACTACGTCATGGCGATGGGCAACCCGCTGGGCCAGGGCTTCTCGGTCTCGGCCGGGATCGTTTCGGCCCGCAACCGGGCGCTCAGCGGCACCTATGACGACTACATCCAGACCGACGCGGCGATCAACCGGGGCAACTCCGGCGGGCCGCTGTTCAACATGGAGGGCGAGGTGATCGGCGTGAACACCGCGATCCTCAGCCCCAATGGCGGCTCGATCGGCATCGGCTTCTCGATGGCCTCGAACGTGGTCAGCAAGGTGGTCGACCAGTTGCGCGAATACGGCGAAACCCGCCGCGGCTGGCTCGGCGTGCGCATCCAGGACGTGACCGAGGATGTGGCCGAGGCGATCGGCATGGCCAAGTCCGAGGGCGCGCTGATCACCGATGTGCCGGACGGCCCCGCCAAGGAGGCCGGTCTGCTGTCGGGCGACGTGATCGTCAGCTTCGATGGCAAGGACGTCAAGGACACCCGCGGGTTGGTCAAGCAGGTCGGCAATACCGCCGTCGGCAAGAGCGTCCGCGTGGTGGTGTTCCGTAAAGGCGCGACCAAGACGGTGCTGGTGACCCTCGGCCGCCGCGAAGAGGCCGAGCGCGCGGTGCCCGCGGCGATGGAGGGCGAACAGGCCCCGGCGCCCAGCAAGAAAGAAATGCTGGGCCTGACCCTGATGCCGCCGACCGCAGAGATGCGCGATGAACTGGGCATCTCCGACGGCTCCGACGGTCTGGTCGTGGTCGACGTAGACGAGGCCAGCGAAGCCTATGAAAAAGGGCTGCGCGCCGGTGACCTGATCACCGAGGCAGGCCAGCAAAAGGTCACCTCGGTCGCCGATCTGGAGGATCGTGTGAACGAGGCGCAGGAGGCCGGGCGCAAGTCGCTGCTGCTGTTGATCCGCCGTGCCGGCGAGCCGCGCTTCGTGGCGCTGAATATCGAAGCGAACTGACGCTTCTGAAACGCACTGCAAGGAAGGCCGGGCCCCTGGGTCCGGCCTTTTTCTTTGGCCGGTAAAGGCGACATTGGGAGAAAGCGATCCCCCAGCCCGGAAACAAGGCGCGTAGCGCGCCTCCATGGGCAGGCGCTGCCCTCTGTGGTGATTGAGACAGTTCCGCACGCTCTTCGACATCTCTGGCGGTGAAACTCAGAAGCTCACCGCGAAAAAAAACGAGCCATGCGCTTGGGGGCGCATGGCTCGCACCCGGCCGGTACAAAGTACGGGATGGACGGCCGGATTTGCGGAGGGCGCCGGGAGACGGAACACTCCATATCGCGCAAGAATTCCTCCAAGTGTGAGTTTTGCAGCTCCCCCCGTCCGCGTCTGTGAAGCAGATCACAGGCGCATGTAACGGGGCAGGGTGCCGCTCAGATCGCCTCCGGATCGGCCAGCATCTGCAACGCGGCGCGGTCGCGGACCGTCAGCCCGCCGCGCCCCACCTCGATCACCCCGGATTTGCGCCAGGCCGACAGGGTCTTGGACACCGCCTCTCGGGTGGCACCGACGAACTCGGCCAGCTCCGCCTGCGACAGCGCCAGCGCGCCGCCCTCTCCGACATCGGCCACGGCGCACAGGTGCAGCAGCCGCCGCGCCAGCCGGGTGGAGAGCGGCAGGAACACCTGTTCGTTCAGCAGCCGCCCCATCCAGCGCATCCGCTGCCCCGCCAGCCGGATCAGATCGTCGGCCAGGTCGGGATTACGGCGGATGTTATCCAGCACATCCGCATGGCGCACCCGGAGCAGCCGGCTGGGCGCCAGCGCCGTCACCGTGGCGGTGCGCGGGCCGGGGTCGAAAAGGGTGATCTCGCCGAACACCGCGCCCGGCCCCATCAGGTCGAGCGACAGCTTGCGCCCGGTCGCCGACAGGATGGAGAACTCCAGCCGCCCCTCCAGGATCGCATAGAGAGACTCGCCCGGCGTCCCCTGTTCGAACAGCACCGCGCCCACGGCCAGATCGACCGGCGCCGCCTGGGCGGCCAGCATGCGTTTCAGGTCGTCGGAGGCGGCGGAAAGAAAACCGCTGTCGGGCAGGGGGATCGCGCTCATGGCAGCTCCGGTCGGATGCGGCCCGGTCAGGCTAGCAAACACCAGGGGGCTGGCAAGCGCGGAATGTCACAGATCGCGGTCGGCCGGGTCGATCATGTATTTCTGCAGCCCCATCACCTGCCACCACAGGAAGGCGAACAGCGCGATGGGAAAGCCGAAGGTCTCGATCTTGACCCAGAGGTCGGTGGACATGGTGCGCCAGACAAACTCATTGGCGCCCGCCAGCACCGCGAACCCGAGGCAGAGCCGCCGGGTCAGGATCATCCAGCCGATCTCCTTCATCGGCAGCATGTCGGCCATCACGAAAGCCAGGTAGGACCGTCCCTGCAACAGTCCGATGCCCAGCAGGCCCGAGAACACGCCGTAGACGATGGTGGTCTTCATCTTGAAAAACCGCTCGTCGTTGAACCAGGCGGTCAGCCCGCCGAAGAAGATCACCATGAAGGCGGTGAAGATCTGCAGCCGGCTCAGCTCTCCGGTCAGCCGCCACAGGATCGCCATCGCCCCCAGCATCAGCGGCACGAACAGCACGGTGGCGACGATGAACCCGGAATACTCGGTCCCCGCGAAATCAAAGCTCTGATCGCGCAGCTTCATGTAGAGCAGGAAGAACACCACGGTCGGGCCCAGCTCCAGCACCTGCCGCAGGATCGGGTTCACGTCTTTCTTGTCGCTCATCTGGTCGTCGTCTTCCTGCTTCATCCGCCCATCTCAACTATCACCGCCCCCAGCGCGATCAAGCCCATTAGGGCGATCCGCCGCGGTCCCACCGTCTCTTTCAACACCAGCCAGCCGATCAGCGCGGCAAACACGGTGGAGGTCTCGCGCAGCACGGCGGCCTCGCCCACCTTGTCCAGCCGGGTGGCCAGCATGATCGAGCCGAAACTCAGAAACGCCACCAGCCCGCCGGAAACCCCGCGCAGCAGCAGCGGCCCCGGCGCCGGGCGGTGGGCCATATTGCGCAGCCGCAGCGCCGCCAGCACCGGAAAGGCGAGCCCGTCGATGGTGAAGAACCAGGCGAGGAAGGTGAACGGGTCGGCCGCCGCCCGGATGCCATAGGCGTCGTAGGTGGTGTAAAACGCGACGAAGAGGCCGGTCGCCACCGCCAGCCCCAGTGCCGGCACCAGCGTGTCGCGCGCGGCGGTGAGAAAGATCAGATTGTACAAGGCAAGGCCGAAAATCCCCGCCAGCAGCACCGCCACGCCCAGCCATTGCAGCGGCGTGAACACCTCGCCGAAGATCAGCCAGGCGCCGATCACCGCGAACAGCGGCCCGGTGCCGCGCACCACCGGGTAGACCACCGTATAGGCCCCCTTGGTATAGGCCTGCGCCTGCAGCAGCTTGTAAGCGGTATGGATCACCCAGGCCCCGGCGAAGATCGGCCACAGATGCGGCGCCGGCCAGGGCACCACGAACAGCGCAAACGGCGCCGCCATCAGCGCATAAGAGCCGTCGATCGCGCCGCGGCTGAGCCAGGGATCGTGGCGCCCCTTTTGCAGCGCTCCGAACACCGCGTGGAGAAAGGCGGCGAGCAACGCCAGCATGAGGGCGAGCCGGTGCCCGTCCTCGGTGCCCTCCAGAGAGATCAGCCAGTCGCTCACCGTGCGCCATCCCGGTCAGCGGTTGGGCGGGGCGGGGGGCTGATCTGCGGGGGCTGTCGGGTGAGAAGAAACGGGGGAGATGCGCCCGGGCGGGCGGCCTGGGGCGCGGGCAAGGGGGTCAGTCCTCCAGCCCGGTCAGGGCGGCGGCGAAATCGGCGGGGTCGAAAGGGGCCAGATCGTCGATCTGCTCGCCCACCCCGATGGCATGGATCGGCAGGCCGAACTTGTCCGCCAGCGCCACCAGCACACCGCCCTTGGCAGTGCCGTCGAGCTTGGTCATCACCAGCCCGGAGACGTCGGAGATCTTTTTGAAGATCTCCACCTGAGACAGCGCGTTCTGCCCGGTGGTGGCGTCGAGCACCAGCAGCGTGTTGTGCGGCGCGGTCTCGTCCTTCTTGCGGATGACGCGGACGATCTTGGCCAGCTCTTCCATCAGGTCGGCGCGGTTCTGCAACCGCCCGGCAGTATCGATCATCAGCAGGTCGGCGCCCTCTTCCTGTGCCTTGGTCATGGCGTCGAAGGCGAGGCTGGCGGGGTCGGAGCCCTCGGGCGCGGTCAGCACCGGCACCCCGGCGCGGTCGCCCCAGACCTGGAGCTGCTCGACGGCGGCGGCGCGGAAGGTATCGCCGGCGGCGATCACCACCGATTTGCCGGCCGCCTTGAACTGGCTGGCCAGCTTGCCGATGGTAGTGGTCTTCCCCGACCCGTTCACCCCCACCACCAGCACCACCTGCGGCCGCTTGGGATAAAGCGGCAGCGGCTTGGCCACCGGCTCCATGATGCGGGTGATCTCGGCAGCCAGCAGTTTCTTGATCTCCTGGGTGGAGACCTTCTTGCCATAGCGCCCTTCGGCGAGGTTGGCGGTGACGCGCAGCGCGGTGTCCACCCCCATGTCGGAGGCGATCAGCAGCTCCTCGAGCTGCTCCAGCATGTCGTCGTCGAGCACCCGGCGGGTCACCGTGCGCGGGGCCTTGCGCCCCAGCAGGCGGCCCAGCAGGCCGGGATTGCCGTCAGGGATTTCCATCGGCATGTCGGCGCCGGGGATTTCGGCGGGCGGCGCGCTGGGGCCGGGGTCCTGCGGCATCGGCTGGCCCGGCTCCGGCGCCTCGGGCAGTTCCGGCACCGGTTGCGGCGCGGGGCCGGGTTCGGGCTGCGGCTGCGGCTCGGCGGGGGCGGGCACGGGCTCCGGTTCGGGCATCGGTTCCGGCGCCGGCTCGGGCACCTGCTCCGGCTCCGGCGCGGGGGCCGGTTCGGGTTCGGGCGCGGGCTCGGCCGGGGCCGGGGGCACCTCCTGCGGTTGCGGTTCGGTTTCGGGCTGGTCCGCCGCCAGCTCCTCGACCTCGCCGCCCTCCTCGACGATCGCGTCGAGCCCCTGTTCGAGCTTGGAGGACGAGCGGAACAGCCGCTGTTTGAGTTTCGAGAATAACGCCATGGCAATCTCCGCGTGGTACCCTTTCCACCTAATGCGGATCGCGGCCACTTGCAAAGGGCGCGCGCGCCGGTTGCGCCCCGATCAGAGGCCGGAAGGGGCGAAAGCGGCGAGGAATCCGGCCTGCGCGCCCCAGTAGAGCGGCCAGACCGCGTAAGGCGTCAGCGTCAGCAGCCGGTGACCGGGGCGGAACAGGAACACCTCCCACGCCAGGATCACGTCGGAGACGATGAAGGCCAGCGCGGCAGGCAGGGCCAGCGCCAGCGCCCCTTCGGGCGGCAGCGCCAGCGCGCAGGCCCCCATGCCCAGGATGATGGGGATATAGACCAGCACCGGCAGCCGCAGCGCGCCCGCCCGCGGCGCAAGCCGGGCCGCCATCGCCGCACCCAGCAGGCCGAAGCCCGCCAGCGCGGCGACCCGCCAGCCGGTGGTCAGCTGCGCGGGATCGGCCGCCTCGCGGGTCAGGAACAGCACGATATAGGCCAGATGCCCGGCGGCGAAGGCCCCGACGCCGGCCATGAAGGCGCGCTCGCCCGGCCGCGACAGGCACCAGTCGCCAAGCGCGCAAAGCGCCAGCGCCAGAATCAGCAGCGCGGGGGCCTGCGCCAGCGCCGCCGCGCCGGCCAGCAGCAGGACCGAGCCGGTCTTGACCACACTGCGCAACAGGCCCGGATTGCGCGCCACCAGCGGCAGATAGGCCAGCGCAAGGGCAAAGGCGGCGAGCGTCAGGGCGGTCATGCGGATCCTCCGGTCCGGGCGGGCTGCGGCCAGCATTGCCGATTTGACAGCCGCGCGCCAGCGGCGGAAGCTGCGCCTGCCGCCGGGTCAGGCGGCGGTTCGGGAAAGGACCCGCATGCTCCGCTTCGTCATCGCCAGCCTGACGCCCATGGCGCTGATCGCTCTGGCCTGTCTTCTGGGCGGTCTCTGGCCGGCGCTGGCTCTGCTCTACATGACCGTCTTCGTGTCGCTGGCCGACCGGCTCGGCCCCGAGGCGCTGCCGGAGATCGAGGGGGCGGAGCGGGCCGCCAACCGTCTTTCGGTGACGCTCGGTCTCGCACACCTGCTGCTGTTGCCGCTGGGGGTCTGGGCGATTGCCGCCGGCCCGGAACTGAGCCCCTCGGGCGGCGTGCTGACCGGGCTGGCACTGGGGTTGTTCCTTGGCCAGGTCTCGCATCCCAACGCGCACGAGCTGATCCACCGACCCGCCCGCGGGCTGCGGCGGCTGGGGGTTGCGGTCTATGTGACGCTGCTGTTCGGCCACCACGCCTCTGCCCACCCCAAGGTGCACCACGTGCATGTGGCGACCGACCGCGACCCGAACTCGGCGCGGTTGGGCGAGGGGGTGTATCGGTTCTTCCTACGGGCTTGGCTGGGGTCTTTTCTGGCCGGGTTCCGGGCCGAGACGGCGGCCCGCGCCCGCCGTTCCAGCGGGGCCAGGGGGCCGCATCCCTATGCCGTCTACCTGGGCGGGGC
>Ga0213839_1000164_pt1 | contig 129818 bp, 101 predicted proteins | sample SWPATP21_FD_160075 | JGI IMG/M metagenome (GOLD analysis project Ga0213839, IMG submission 160075) | Coastal seawater microbial communities from Marineland, Florida, United States - SWPA TP2 #1 | ecosystem: Environmental > Aquatic > Marine > Coastal | place: USA: Florida | collected 2016-08-14
CAAGTACTATTTTGAATTTGTCTTCATTGGTCCATTTTTTTCGTTTCATAGTGTTAACCTCTTGTTAGTAAAACAAGGATAACACTCTCTTAGCTAAGCTGCTAACTTAACTGGGGGCAGTATACTGCTTCATCACTATAATAAAAAGGTCGCCCCTTTTTTGTGCATGTTTCTTTTGATTTATACCAATTACTTTTTACAGTGTCATCAATCCAAAAAGTAATGCTTCCTCTTTCTATTAGTCTTTGGTTATAATGTTTTTGTTCGCTAGGCATTCATCTTCCTATTATTTTTTTTCGTCAAAAACATTATAATCGGTTTTGTCTGTCTAGCAACTTATTGATTTATGCAACAACGCCCCTTGAGGGAGAGTCGAAGAGCCACCTGGAAGATGGCGATTCGGAGAGGGGGGGTATCAAGCCAAAAAATCCTATTCAGTACACCTCGCCCATTCCAAGTCCCTTTAAAATTCCCTTAAGAATCCTTTGTTATAATTATCTTAATATAAACATATAGAGAGATAATTATGCCTGAGATGAAAAAACAACCAGAAGAACAGCAAAGAAAGACAAAGCTAACACAGGAAGAAAAAACCGCAGCTCGTAATCCTTGGATTGATGGGTTAATTGATGAGGTATTGCAACAAAAAATATCAGAGGACTCAAGCTTAACATATGAAAAATATTTTCAAGAATTAACTCAAGAACAGGAACAAAAGCTTCTCAATAAGCAAGAGGATGACCAAAGCAATGAAATGGGCTCTTCAGGTGTATTAGGTTCTGATCTATTACTCATTCCAGAAAATAAAGCTGGCACAACTGTTGAAGTGGTGATTGTAACTAAGGCGGTTGCAACTGAATCTGCTGAAAAAACTAATGATGATAAACATCCCCCAAGCGTTGCTCAAACAAGAGTTGAAAATATTGATGAGTTGTATCATCAATTTATCCGTAAATCTAAAGAGCATGTAACCCCCATAAAAGCAAGGCCAGGTTCTCAAGGAGTAAATGTTGGATGTTCTGCCTCTATATTTTCGCCTCGAACACCTAAGCCAACTCAGGCATCATCAAGTAAGGGTATGAAGGAAATAGGGTTGCTATTGTTAATTATGATTTACCATCATAGCAAAAACCCTAGATTGACAGAAATTGGATTCAATGAATTGGTGGCTGAAAGTTTCACGGCTTTTAATTATAATATAAAACAGCACCCATTCTGGGCACAAACTTGTTTACAGTTTAGTAATAATTTAGAAAAAAGTGCAGTGAATAAGTATCAAAATATATTAACTGATGCACAAAAAGCTGTATTTAAAAAAACGTTTGGCCACAAAAATAAAGTATTTGGTGCTGTAACTAAAGTTTGTAATGCTAATCTAATATTAAAACAAGCGCTACAGCCATTACCGGAACAAGATTCGGCTGAAGCTGCAAGGCCTACGCTGTAATATGCAGTCTTTATTTTAGTGGATTTAATAAAAAATAAAGATTGATCTGTTATGATAATAAAATATAAATGAATAAACAGAGGTTATAAGTTGAGAGAAGCTACTGTAGAAACTAAAGGGATAGATCAAAAACCAAGGCGCTTTACAGAGGCTAATAATGCTTTTAATGGATTAGCTCGTAGGGTAGCAACTAAAGTTGTTGTATCATTGGGGGATAGCGCCAGTCCAATGCATAAACTAAGAGGTGGGCTGTTTGCACATATGCAGCATAAAAATAAAATAGCTGCGATGATAAAATTGATGGCCTATGAATATATTCAAGCAAATCTAGATTTTCAACTGTCAGGAGATTTTCTTTATTATAAAATTTGGCAGAAAGTTGCTTCTATTTATCCAAGGTCCAGGAATAATAAAATGCCAGAATTTTTAATCAGCAAAGCATTGATTACAGATATCAAAGCAAAGCTGCATTTAATGGCTTTCAAAAATCCGCCTGGGAATGAAATTTTTTATAAAGAAGAATGGGCTTATTTATCCTCTAAGTTTAAAAAACCAGTGGTGTATAAAATTGGTAAATATAAAATATTAAGTTTTGATTGTAGTAGAACGATAGCTAAAATTTCTGAATCTATGCAGGTGAGTGCTGACCAGTTGGTAACTAGACCAGCTCCTCCAAGTGCTGTTATTTAGGGTGTTGATTCCATTTGGAATGTTTTGCAAAATAGTGCCAAATTCTTTACTATAAGGTGCTATACACTTAAACTGTGTGCAATATAAGTAATCATAAGGAACCGCTATGCCTATCGAAGTAATCAATCCAACTACCGGTAAAACGGATCAAATTTATGATCTTATGACACAACAGCAAGTTGAAGATGCGTTGCAAGCTATTGAAAAAGATCGTTTAGCATTTCAAAGTACCTCCATGAACCAGCGTGCAGATTTATTAAAAAAAGCGGCGCAAGTTTTGCGTGAACAAGCGAATGATTGGGCAGGTATTATCACGCGTGAGATGGGCAAGCCAATTACCCAAGCATTAAGTGAAATTGAAAAATGTGCTTTGTTATGTGAGTTTTATGCTGAGCATGGCCCAGCGATGATCAAAGATGAGATCATTGAAACAGAATTTCATAAAAGTTTTGTTACCTATAAACCGTTAGGTATTATTTTTGCGATTATGCCGTGGAATTTTCCATTTTGGCAAGTGCTTCGTTTTGCAGTACCTAATCTTTTAGCTGGTAATGCCGCTGTTTTAAGCCATGCGCCCAATTCAACTGGTGCAGCTTTAGCCATGGAAAAAATATTTCAGTTGGCTGGTTTTCCTAAGAACTGTTTTCGTTCTTTAATTATCGATGTTGATTTGGCGCCGTATGTCATTAACCATGAGCTAGTGCACGGCGTAACCTTAACCGGTAGCGATCGAGCAGGGCGTGCAGTGGCGTCGCAAGCTGGACAAGCTTTAAAGAAAACGGTGCTTGAACTAGGTGGTTCAGATCCTGCTGTCGTTTTAGCGGATGCGGATTTAGAATTGGCAGCTGAACAAATTGTCTTGTCACGTTTATCCAATGCTGGCCAGGTATGTGTCAGTGCTAAGCGAATTATTATGGAAGAGGCGATTGCGGATGATCTGCAAGCCTTGATTTTAGAAAAATCTAAACGTTATGTTTGTGGTGATCCAATGGATCCAGCAACAACTTTGGGTCCAATGGCGCGTGAAGATTTACGTGCGCAATTAGCTGATCAAGTTGAGCGTTGTAAAGCGGCGGGTGCTGATTGTTTGCTGGGTGGTGATTTGCCAGAGGGCGAGGGTTATTTTTATCCTGCTACCATACTTAGCAAGATCCAAACAGGCTCTCCTGCTTTAACTGAAGAGCTATTTGGCCCAGTGATTTGCTTAATGACTGCCAAAGATGAGGCTGCAGCTTTGCAAATGGCTAATGATACCATTTATGGTTTGGGGGCAACGGTTTATACGCAAAACTTAGAAAAAGGTGCTCATATTGCAGCTCATGTATTAGAAGCTGGTTGCTGTACGGTGAATAAGATGGTGGCTTCTGATCCGCGCTTACCGTTTGGTGGTATCAAGCAATCTGGCTATGGCCGTGAGCTATGGACTGCTGGACTTCATGAATTTATGAATATAAAAAGTGTGGTGGTTGCCTAATAAAAGAGTCAAAATCTATGATTAACTACGCATTACTTACTCTCCCCTGGAGGGAGAGTCAAAATCTATGATTTTGGAGAGGGGGAATTAAGCAACATAACACACCGGCTATCTGCTCCCAGGTATGTTGTTTCGAAAATGGCTCGCCTCCACCCCGTCGGCTGCGCTTTATTTTTCTGCACAACACACCCTCGCGCAGGTACCTGGTTTGGTAGTATAGAAGTGAATCGACGTTTTGGACGCTGCCAGAAGGTGAGGGGGAATCATGGCAATCACAGCCACTTTTCTTTATACTACTGTTAAACCATAACATAGTTCTTTTTATGCACGCCCATCTTTTACAACATATTTTAGCAGTCACCGGCATTATCGGTATTTGGTTTACATTGTTTTGTGAAACAGGGTTATTCTTTGGTTTTTTACTACCAGGCGGCAGTCTAATGTTTCTAGCCGGCATTTTAGCCAGCCAAGGCAAGTTATCCATCTGGGAATTAACTATTGGCTCAATGGTTGCTGTCTTTATCGGCTATCAAGTGGGTTATTGGTTTGGTGAAAAGTTTGGGCATTGGTTACATAACCGTAAAGATAGCTGGCTATTCAAAAAAGAATACTTAGCAAAGGCCCATGACTTTTATGAGCGTCATGGTTTTTTTGCTATTTTAGTGGGTCGTTTTGTGCCAGTAGTGCGTACTTTTGTGCCCATTATTGCTGGTATTGGTCAAATGCCTAAAAAACCATTTCTTATGGCTAATATTTTAGGTTCAATCATATGGGTAGCCGCATTTGTGTTTTTAGGCTATTTCTTAGGTCACCGTTATCATCATTTAACTCATTTAATCTTGCCAGCTTTAGTTGGTATCATTATAATCACCTGCATACCGATTATAATAGTTTGGATTAAAGAGAGTAGAAAGTAATATGCCAATTTACATGATGATTGTTAGAAAAGGTGGTGGACTTGATCATAACGACCTTTCTAATGCGCAATATTTATTATATCCCTATGTTCATTACTACCCAGATATGGGCATTAAGCATGCATTGCCCCCCATAGAAATGAAAGGGGCGTTGGTTTTTCATGCGCAATATCTTTTTAATAATAAACTACGTGCTTTAGTTGATGGTAAATCTGCAGCGGTTTTGTTTAGGAGTGCATCAACAGCAAAGTCATTTAATAGCCTTAAGGAAGTAACGCAGTTGATTGCTAGCTGCGGCAAAGTTAAAGGTTATGATCAATCAAGAGAGAGTTGGAAGAATTTAGCTCCTAAGTTTAATGTGACGCATGTTTTAAAAGATTTAACTTTTGGTCAAGATAAGATACAAAGTTTCGTTGTGGTGTCATTTAGAGAGTCTATTGCATCATTTTTACAGTCAATAGTAGCAAAACATCCGCGTGCTTGTTTTTTACATACAGATAGTTTTCGTTCTGAGTTAACTCAAGCTGAGAAAAGTGCTATTTTAGCTTGCCGTCAGAGTTCTGTAAAAAATATAGGTGGCAACAGTGCAAAAGAATTTGGCAATGGAAAAACATCGAGTGCTTGTTTGATTATGTAAATTAAACTTTCAAGGCATCTAAACAATTTTCAACTTGTTCTAATCTAATTGTTTTATCTTCATCACATTTGATTTGTAATGTTTGATTGTCTTTAAGGCGATAAATGCGTGGCGCTAACTGAATAAGTTTTAATAAAGCATCGACATTAATTTTGGCCTTTTGATTAAAACGGATCGTCAAGTACTGGGTACCACAGGTTACACATTCAACACCAATATTTTCACAGGTTAGTCTTAACTTAGCTGTTCTTAACAATTGTTGTGCTTCTAAGGGTAGTGGGCCAAATCGATCGATGAGTTCTGCTTGGAAATGATCAATGGCTTTTGTCGATTTCATGTCGGATAAGCGTTTATATAAGCTTAAACGAATGCCGACATCACCGATGTATTCATCAGGTAATAAACAACTTACCCCAACATCAACCGTGAGCTCGTCTTTATCATCGGTTGGATTAAAGTCTTTGCCTTGTTCAAAGCAATCGATCGCTTCTTTGAGTAGATCCATATAAAGCGTATAACCTATACTATGAATATGGCCGCTTTGTTCAGCGCCCAGCAGTTCACCGGCACCGCGAATTTCTAAATCTTGATTGGCTAAATCAAAACCTGCACCTAAGCTATCAATACGGGTGATCGCCTCTAAGCGACGTTTACTATCGCTAGTTAAAGTGCGTTTGTCAGGTACCATTAAATAAGCATAAGCTTGATGGTGTGAACGACCAACGCGACCACGTAATTGATGTAGCTGCGCTAGACCTAATTTATCAGAACGATTAATTAGAATTGTATTAGCGGTCGGCACATCCAAACCTGATTCAACAATGGTAGTACAGACTAAACAGTGAATACGCTGATGATAAAAATCAAGCATGATTTTTTGTAATTCTTTTTTCGGTGTTCGGCCGTGAGCAACAGCGATTTTTAGATTTGGCATATGCTCTTGCAAAGCATCGGCTTGAGCTTGCAATGTTGCGATATCATTATGAATAAAATAAATTTGGCCACCACGCATGCGTTCACGCTCGACCGCTTCTTTGATCATGCCAATATTAAATTCGCGGAAAAAAGTTTGAATGTTTAAACGGTTTTCTGGCGGCGTTGCAATAATTGAAATATCTCGAAGTCCTTCAAAAGCCATATTCAAAGAGCGTGGAATTGGCGTAGCGGTTAACGATAAAATATCAACATTGGCTTTTAAGTGCGTTAATTTTTCTTTTTGTGCAACACCAAAGCGGTGCTCTTCATCAATAATCACTAAACCCAGATTTTTAAATTTAATATCTTTGCTCAGCAGTCGATGCGTGCCAACAATAATATCTACTTTTCCTCTGGCTAAGTTTTCTAAAATAATTTTTTGTTCAGTGCTATTATTAAAGCGTGATAAACCAGCTATTTCTATAGGCCAATTGGCAAAACGATTTTTGAAGGTTTCATAGTGTTGTTGCGCTAATAAAGTAGTTGGTGCAATAAAGGCCACTTGCTTCCCAGCTGAGGCGGCAACAAAAGCAGCGCGTAAGCCAATTTCCGTTTTGCCAAAACCGACATCACCACATACGAGGCGGTCCATCGGTTGTGGTTTTTCTAAATCTTGTATAGTTGCTGTAATCGCTTTGGCTTGATCGGGTGTTTCAGCATAATGAAAACTATCAGCAAACTTTTTATAATCGTCTTCATTCGCTTCAATGATTTGGCCTTGTTTGCTTTGACGCTCCGCATAAAGTTTTAAAAGATCACTGGCAATATCTCGAATTTGTTTAATAGCTTTTTGCTTTTGTTTTTGCCATTGGCCTTTGCCTAAGGTGTTAAGGTTATGGCTGTTATTTGCTGTTAAAAATCTGCTGATAACATGAAGCTGTGCAATCGGCACAAAAATTTTATCATTATTAGCATAAAGTAATTCCATAAATTCAGCTTGATGATCGCCAACAAGCATGTTTTTTAGGCCTTGATATCGACCCACACCATGTTGCCTGTGTACCACTAAATCATCGATTTGCAATTCGCTTAATGAGCGTATACGCAACGTAGGGTCAGAGGATTCTTCAGAGGTTTGTTTTGTTTGTACAACGTGACCTGCAAATAAATCATTTTCAGTAATGACGGCTAAATCTTCAATATTAAAGCCATCTTCTATCGGTGAGATAATTAAAGTTGTTTTTTTAGGGTGGCTTAGCGCGGTTTGAAAATTGTCACAAACAGTTAAGTCGATATGTTTATTTAATTGATCATATAATATAGTCGCACGACCTTCAGATTCTGCTGCTAAAATAACTTTGCCTGGAAAATGTTGTTGCCATAGTAAAAAATCTTTAAAGGGTTGTTTGGCATTTACCGGTTCTGGTTGAAAGCCTAGTTTTTCATAGCCTAAATTCCAGTGACCGACTTGTTCTTTAATAGTTTTACTGAAACAAGTGATCTGATTATAAGCTTTAATATTTTGAAAAATATTTTCTGCGTTTAAAAATAACTGTTTGGGTTCTAGCAATGGACGTTGACGATCATAACGATATTGCTCATAGCGTTGATTGATGCGTTGTTGATAATGTTCGCATTGTTGTTTAAAATTTTCTGTAAAAATAAATAGGCTATCATTTGGCAAGTAATCAAATATAGTATCTGTATGTTCAAAAAACAAAGGTAAATAGTGTTCGCTGCCAGATAGTTTATCGCCATTGCTGATTGCATCATACATCGGACAATCTTTGGTAACGCCAAAAGTATTTCGCCAGTTTTGACGGAATAGGGTAATGCGTTCTTGGTTTAGAGTAATGGGATCTGCTGGTAAGCATTCAACTTTGGCAACTTTTTCTATGGTGACTTGTGTTTCAGTGTCAAATAAGCGTAGTGAATCGATGGTGTCATCGAAGTGATCGATGCGGACTGGATGTGGCATGCCAGAGATAAAGCAGTCGATAATCGAACCACGTACTGTAAATTCACCCGGATGTTCAACACGTGTGACGCGTTGATAGCCGTTGGTCATAAACTGTTGAATGAGGTCGTCATGACTAATGGTTTGGCCAACCTGCCAAGAGGCATGGGTGCAAGCTAACACTTCTTTTGGTGCAAAGCGATCAAATAAGCTTTGTTGGCTAACAAATAATAAACCTTTTTTTAAGGTAGGTAGGGCGCTTAATACGCTAATGCGCTTGGCTATAAGTTCTGGAGCTGAGGAGCATAAATCATAAGGTAACACCTCTGCATCAGGCAGTGCCCAGCAATCTTGTGTAGCAACACCAACAGACTCCGCGATGGCCATTACTTTTTCTATTTGTTGGTTATTTTCAACAAAGACGACTAAAAGCCTTTCTGGGTTAGCTAAATATTCTTGTGCTATTTGTAAGGCAAACGCTTTTTGAGGTAATTCGCCCCATTGCCATTTTTCGATTTTTTCGATGTCGCTTTTTGGTAATGGCGTTGTTGTTATGGTTGTTTTCATAAGTGACTCTTTTTTAATTCTATATAAAGCTAGTTATCGTAAAAATCAAAATGCTACCTTACAAGCACGAGCTCCGGGTGATGCTTTTACAAAGCTTGAAAATCAGGAGATTTTCTAGAGCGTATAGGGATATATTTACAGCATCTTTGCAAAAGTATTACCCGGCTGAGTGCAATTTAATTAATATATGGATAGTGGATAAAAAAGGAGAAATCACCTTTTGATAATCCCACCACCCAAACAAATATCGCCAGCATAACAAACCACTGATTGCCCCGGCGTTACTGCAAATTGTGGTACAGCAAACTCTAAACTAAATTGCTCATGACTTAACTCAACTAATTTTGCGCTTTGATCTTTTTGCCGATAACGCGTTTTGGCACCGATATCTTGATTTATTTCTAGCGCGCCACTAATCCAATGGGGCTGCATCGCCGTTAATTGATTGCTAAATAAAGCCGGGTGATCACTGCCTTGCACCACAATCAACTGATTATTCTCAAAATCTTTAGCCGCCACATACCATGGCTTGCCGCTGCTATCTTTGCGACCGCCGATATTTAAACCTTGGCGTTGACCTAGCGTATAAAACATTAAGCCATCATGCTTACCAACGATCTCACCTTCTGGTGTTACCATATTGCCTGGTTTTTTCAGCATAAATTCTTGCAGAAAAGGCTTAAACTGCCTTTCGCCAATAAAACATATGCCAGTGCTATCTTTTTTATCCGCTGTAATAAAGTTTTGCTCTTCAGCTATAGTTCGCACTTCAGTTTTTTCTAAGCCGCCTAAAGGAAAAATAGCGTGGCTTAATTGATGTTGGTTGAGCATATATAAAAAGTAACTCTGGTCTTTTTGATGGTCTAGTCCTTTGGCCAAATAAAATAAATCATGATTAAGAATGTTTTGCGCATAATGGCCAGTCGCCAAATAATCTGCACCTAATGATTTGGCATAATCGAGCATTTTATTAAATTTAATATGACGATTGCATAACACATCAGGATTGGGTGTATCACCAGCCTTAAAAACCTCCAAGCATTTTTCAAAAACTAAATTCCAATAATCTTGGCTAAAATTCACGGGGTGCAATGGCATATTCAATTGGTTGCAAATTGATTGTGCATCACTCAAGTCTTGCTCTGCAGTGCAATGTGGGTCTGGCTCATCAGGTGACCAGTTCTGCATAAAAATGCCAAATACTTTGTAGCCGGCTTGCTGCATTAAATAAGCGGTCACACTGGAATCGACACCACCAGACATGCCAATAGCTACGGTGCTGCCCAAAGGTACATGGGCATAAGCTTGTTGTATTTTTTCGATGATATGTTTCATGCCGCGTATTATACGGTGATGGTTGTATGATTGGTAGTGATTTAGTGTATAAGTATTTTGCATTTGAGTGATACCAGCTTTTCAATTTAAGCCAAACCGTGTATGCTTCTGGGATCTTAAATAAGGAGCTACTTATGTCATACGAACACATCCAAATCCCTGAGGGTGAAAAAATCACTATGAACGACAATGGTACTTTAAATGTGCCAAACAACCCAATTATCCCTTTTATTGAAGGGGATGGCATTGGTGTTGATATTACACCTGTGATGCAGCATGTGTTAGATGCTGCGGTTGAAAAAGCTTATGGTGGTGAGCGTAAGATTGCTTGGATGGAAGTATTCGCAGGTGAGAAATCAACTAAAGTATATGGTGAAGATACTTGGTTACCAGAAGAAACTTTAAAAGCATTAGAAGAATATAAGGTTTCTATTAAAGGCCCAATGACTACACCAGTGAGTGGTGGTATTCGTTCTTTAAACGTGGCTTTACGTCAAAAATTAGATCTATATTTATGTTTACGTCCAGTGCGTCACTTCGCAGGTGTGCCAAGCCCTGTTAAAAACCCTGATTGGGTAGATATGGTTATTTGCCGTGAAAACTCAGAAGATATTTATGCCGGTGTGGAGTGGGAAGCTGGTACGCCTGAAGCGAAAAAATTAGTTGATTTTCTGCAAAATGAATTAGGCGCAACAACTATTCGTTTCCCTGAAACAAGTGGTATTGGCATTAAGCCAATTTCAGAAGAAGGTACTAAGCGTTTAGTACGTAAGGCATTGGAATATACCATTGATGCTGATCGTGATTCTTTAACTTTGGTGCATAAAGGTAATATTATGAAGTTTACCGAAGGTGCGTTTAAAGATTGGGGTTATGAAGTGGCGGCTGAAATGGGCGCAACGCTATTAGATGGCGGCCCATGGATGACTATGAAGAACCCTAACACTGGCAAAGAAATCATTATTAAAGATGTGATTGCTGATGCGTTCTTACAGCAAATTTTATTACGTCCAAAAGAATATAGTGTGATTGCAACCATGAACTTAAATGGTGATTTTGTATCGGATGCTTTGGCAGCTCAAGTAGGTGGTATTGGTATTGCCCCAGGTGCCAACATTGGTGATAAAGCTGCGATTTTTGAAGCAACGCATGGTACTGCGCCTAAATATGCTGGCCAAGATAAAGTGAATCCAGGTTCCCTGATTCTTTCAGGTGAGATGATGTTACGTTACATGGGTTGGGATGAAGCTGCAGATCTAATCATTCAAGGTTTAGAAAAAGCAATTGAATCCAAGCAAGTCACTTATGACTTCGCTCGTTTGATGAGTGATGCGCAAGAAGTAAAATGTAGCTCATTCGGAGATGTAATGGTAAAGGCGATGAGCTAATTCAATACTGTTATAGCTGGCTGGTCCAGGATGTCGTTTTGCAAACTGGAACGTGGGGAATCTCATCTCGACGCCCCGGAAATTTTGAAAAAAATATCCGGGGTCCATCCATTAAAACACTATTCGTAAAGTTATATTTTCTCTAAAACAACTCAATATGTTCAAATAAAAAACAACTCAATTTTTTCATATTAAATTTAATACATCATATAATAAATATATCTTATTGATATCTAATCATAAAAAAATAACGAGCAAAAAATAGTCAAAAACCTACAGCGAAAAGCTTGCACTTGGTTTACAATAATTAAGTGCTAGGAAGCCTGCTACAGTTTCCTAGTCTATTGGGAAGCCATGATGGCGATGGAAAATACATAGCAGTTTCGATAGAGATTGTTATCAAGGAGGGGTCTAAAATGTTTAATTCAAACTTAGAAAATACACTTAACGAGGCATTTACTAGAGCTCGTGATAAACGACACGAGTTTATTACGGTAGAGCATCTGCTCTTGGCATTATTAGATAATGGCAGGGCTTCTGAAGTATTAAATGGTTGTGGAGCTAATATCGAGCGCTTACGGATCGGTCTAGGTATCTTTATCGATGAAACAACGCCGCATCTTCCAGAGCAGGTTGAGCGAGACATTCAGCCAACATTAAGTTTTCAGCGTGTATTGCAGCGTGCTATCTATCAGGTGCAAAGCTTGGGTCAAGATGAAGTCAATGGTACACATATTTTAATGGCTATTTATGGTGAGCAAGAAAGCCAAGCGGTTTATTTTCTTAGTCAAGAACATGTTACTCGCTCTGATGTTGTAAACTTTGCATCACAGGGGACAGCAAGTGTCAGTGAAGAAATCAATAATATCAATATGGATGGTATGGATGCGTCAACACCATCCAGTCATTCTATGGGGGAAGCAGAAAAGCGTTCTGCTAATGCATTTGAGCAAGCAGCACGCGAGCCAAATGAAGAGCAAGTGTTGATAGATCAGTTCTGTCAAAACTTAAATGAGCGTGCTAAGTCAGGCAAGATTGATCCATGTATTGGTCGTGCTGATGAAATAGCAAGGGCGACACAGGTGCTATGTCGTCGCCATAAAAATAACCCATTATTTGTGGGTGAACCAGGTGTTGGTAAAACTGCGATTGCAGAAGGTATTGCTCAATTAATTGTTGATAAGAAAGTTCCTGATGCTTTAGCAGATGCCACGATTTACTCATTAGATTTAGGTATTATGTTAGCTGGTACTAAATATCGCGGTGATTTTGAAAAACGCTTTAAAGCTGTGTTAAATGCCTTGAAAGAGCAAAAAGGTGCAGTGGTATTTATCGATGAAATTCACAACTTAGTTGGCGCAGGTTCTGCCACGGGTGGTTCAATGGATGCATCTAATTTAATTAAACCAATGTTAACTCAAGGTGAGTTACGTTGTATGGGTGCGACTACTTATGAAGAATACCGCACTTTCTTTTCAAAAGATTCAGCTTTGATGCGTCGCTTCCAAAAGATTGATGTTGAAGAACCCAGTAATGAAAATACACTAGCAATCCTTAACGGTTTACTTTCGCATTTTGAAAACTTTCATCATGTGCACTATACACCAGAAGCTTTAGCTCGCGCAGTAGATTTATCTAGCCGCTATATGCTTGATCGTCATTTGCCAGATAAAGCGATTGATATTGTGGATGAAGCAGGCGCTTTTCAGAATGTTATGCCTAATGGTAAGGGTAAAGATGTTATTGATGTTGAGGAGATCGAAGAAATTGTTGCGAAGATGGCACGTATTCCGGTCACTCAAATTAATGCTAGCGATAAGAGTGTGCTACAAAACCTTGAATCCAAGCTTAAAGATCGTGTTTTTGGCCAAGATCATGCTATTGAAGTATTAACAGCCGCTATCAAGTTATCACGTGCTGGTTTAAGGGATATTAACAAACCAGTTGGTTCGTTTTTATTTTCTGGCCCAACCGGTGTGGGTAAAACTGAAATTACCAAATTATTGGCAGAAGAAATGGGCTTAGAACTAGTGCGTTTTGATATGTCTGAATACATGGAAAAACATACGGTTTCTCGCTTGATTGGTGCACCTCCTGGTTATGTAGGTTATGACCAAGGTGGTTTGTTAACAGAGGCTATGATTAAAAAGCCACATTGTGTTTTACTTTTAGATGAGATAGAAAAAGCGCATTCGGATGTTTTTAATATCTTATTACAAGTAATGGATTATGGCCGTTTAACCGATAATAATGGTCGTAAAGCTGATTTTCGTCATGTGATTATTGTGATGACTACTAATGCTGGTGCGCAAGATATCGAAAAATCTTCAATTGGTTTTACCACTGATGATCATCAGGCACACGATAATACAGAAGCTTTAAAAATGGTATTTACACCTGAATTTAGAAATCGCTTAGATGCTGTTGTGCCATTCCATCATCTAGATGAAGAGGTTATTGAGCGTGTTGTTGATAAGTCATTAACATCTTTACGCAAACAATTAGCAGAAAAAGATGTGAAACTTACTATTTCTAAAGATGCTAAGCGTTGGTTGGCTAAGCGTGGTTATAGTAAAGCGATGGGCGCAAGACCTATGATGTCCTTGATACAAGAGGCTATCAAACAACCGTTGGCGAATGCGATCTTATTCGTCGATGAAGGACAGGCTGTTTCATTTGTGAGAATTGGTGTCGATAAGGATAAAGATGAGTTAACTATTAACTGTAATCATCGCGCTACAGATACCATTGATGAGATTGTGGATCAAGCTAAAAAAACTAAAAAGAAAAAAGTTAAAAAAGATTTAGCCAGTGAAGCTGAAGAGTAAGCTATATTAAGTAGCTTAATTGATATATTAGGTTTAACAGCTCATGGGCATGTTATGGTTCATGCAGACCCTAATGCCTGTGTAATCCATTAAGCTAGTTGTAAACAAGGTGCTTCGGCACCTTTTTTTGCTATTACGGTTGTGATAATATATTGGCTCATATAGCTATGGAAGTGTATGGGTGTGAAATGGAATTTGAAATACCAGTCATAGATCTTAGTGGCCTATATGATGGCCATGAAGGCATTAATCATGTGGCACAACAAATCAAAAAACGCTTTAAAACAGTGGGTTTTTCCTATCTTATTAATTCTGGCATATCAGAATCTTTAATAAAAAAAATATTAGCAGCAGCCAAGGCTTTTCATAAGCTGTCACTTGAAAAAAAATTAAAGATAAAACAAAATCAAGCTTTTCGTGGCTATTTGGCGCCTAATGCCTCCAAAGTAAAAAGTTCAACTCAAGGTTCAGCTAAGCATCCTAATCTTGTTGAAGCTTTTATTATGATGTTTGAGGCTGATGAGTCTAACCCTGATTATAAAGAGGGAAAATATCTTGCAGGACCTAACCAGTGGCCTGATGAGATGCCTGAACTAAAAGAAGTGATGATTGAGTATCGTGATGCTATGGTTAGTTTGAGTCAGCGATTAGTAAAAGCTTTTGCAGTGGCATTTGGTTTAGCAGAGCATGCATTGGATGGCATGTTTTTAGATCCAACTTACTTTTTACGATTACACCGGTATCAACCGCAGGAAAGGAGTGATGCAGACAGATTTGGTTTGGCGCCACATACCGACATTGGTTTTATGACATGCCTGGTGCAGGATGATATAGGCGGTTTGCAAGTAAGGGCTCCTGAAACAGGCGAGTGGGTTAATGTGGCATATAAGCCAGGGGCGCTCATTTTAAATGCTGGTGATATGCTGCAACGCTTAACTAATGGTGAATATAAGCCTGTAGTACATCGGGTTTTGAATTCTTCAGGTAAGGATAGATATTCTGTACCATTCTTTTTTGACCCAAATATGCATGCGCAGATCGAGTCATTGGCACCCTTTGTAAAAGATGGGTCAGTACAGTGTGAATCATTTATGTATGGTGATTATGTGATGGGCAGGGTGACGCCTAACTATGCAATTTTACAAGGTAAAGCTGGCAGTCACTCTTCGTAGTTTTTCAAAGAAAATCTTAGCTTGTTTGTTCTTCAGGCTTTTTACGACCGCTATCACGGTAAGTAATGCGACCTTTATTTAGATCGTAAGGTGTGAGTTCAACTTTAACCTTATCGCCAGGCAAGATGCGGATATAGTTTTTGCGCATGCGGCCTGAAATGTGAGCTGTAATTATGTGATCATTTTCTAGTTTCACTTTAAATACAGTATTGGGTAGGGAGTCAACCACTACACCGTCCATTTCAATTGCGTCTTGTTTTGCCATTCGGGCCACCTGGTTAGTTAAGTTACAGGCAGTTTGCCTGATTTTAGCTGTGGATTCAAGTGTGGCGTGAGTGATCAGGTTGTTATCTTAAATTATAGTGTCATCCCGGAGGAGCAAAGTGACATCCGGGATGACTTTAGAAAAAGGGTGAGGGTGCTTAGTCTTCCTGCTCATCCAAATACTTCTCAGCATCCAACGCAGCCATGCAGCCAAAGCCAGCTGAGGTCACCGCTTGGCGATAAACCTGATCAGCCACATCACCGGCAGCAAATACACCTTGAATACTGGTTTGTGTAGCATTACCTTCTAGACCAGAGTGAATTTTAAGATAACCATTATTCATCTCTAATTGACCATCAAAGATCTGCGTATTGGGTTTATGACCAATCGCAATGAAGACACCTTGTGCTGTAATTTCTTTTGTTTCACCCGTTTGTGCATTCTCAATAATTACACCGGTTACGCCACTATCATCACCAACCACCTCTTTTAATACATGGTTCCATTCAATATCGACATTACCATCGGCAGCACGAGCCTTTAATTTATCCGCTAAGATTTTTTCAGATCTGAATTGATCACGACGATGCACTACGGTCACATTAGAGGCAATATTTGATAAATATAAAGCTTCTTCAACGGCAGTGTTACCACCACCAACCACCACAACAGGTTCACCTTTATAAAAGAAACCATCGCAAGTGGCGCAAGCTGAAACACCTTTGCCCTTGAATGCTTCTTCAGACTCTAGGCCTAAATACATCGCAGAAGCACCAGTACAAATAATCAAAGCATCGCAAGAGTAATTGTTAAAATCACCAGTCAGCTGAAAAGGGCGCTGCTTTAAATCACAACCATTGATTTGATCAAAGATAATCTCAGTATCAAAACGCTCAGCATGCTTTTTCATATCTTCCATTAAGCCAGGGCCTTGTAAATCTTCAGCGCCAGCAGGCCAGTTTTCCACTTCTGTCGTTGTGGTTAATTGACCACCTTGCTCCATACCAGTAATCACTACCGGTTTTAAATTAGCGCGAGCAGCATAAATTGCCGCGGTATAACCAGCAGGGCCGGAGCCTAAAATAATAAGTTTATGGTGTTGTGTTTGACGTTCGCTCATGTCTATTCCTAAGTTAAGTTGAGATTACCTTCTATGATAACGGATTTTTATAGCTATGAATATAACTCTCGATTTATTGAATTTAGAGTGGATAAGCTTAGAAAATAGGATCTGTGCAAATAGCTACCAGCCAATGATGTTTATATGTAAATAGCAGCTCCGGTGTAAAAATGAAGAAATATCTCAAGCTAAAAGATTTTATGAGATTACAGATGCCTGCCGGCATTTTCATGCTTGTTTTTTTGGGCAAATGGATTAAGCGGTGGGCGATGATCTATAGATAAAGTATCAGATTGTTTGAGTAGGTTGACACATAGCGTAGCTGGAGCAGCAAATATAATGGCATAGAATATTTTTACTATATAGCAGGTTAGGGCAATCATAAGCACTTTGTCCCATGTGAGCTGGCCAAGAAATATCATTGGATCGGCGATCATGGTAAAAACAAATTCTCCAATTAACGTTGAGCCTATACTTCTCAACCAAAAATATCGACCCTTTAAAAGAATTTTCCATTTTGAAATAAAGTAAATATTGATAAATCCGCCAACCATAGTTGCAACAAAGCACGCGATAAAGCTTCTTAAAATAGGGTTGAAAATAATGGCATAAGCATGTTGATGATGTATATGTGGCGGTATGGGTAGTTTAATTAAGTATGTTGTTAATAAGCAAAATAAAAACACAACGGCTAAGCTGGCCCATAAGAATTCTTTAGAAATCTGATGCCCATAAACTTCTGTAATAACATCTGAAATGGTAAAGGACAGCGGAAAAATTAAAACAGCTACGCTTATATAAAGATCAGCAACATATATAATTTTATGTACTAAAAGTTGCGTAGTGATTAGTGTCATGACATAAAACATGGCTAAAAAAATAAACCATTTGCTGGGTGCAAATTGTTTTTCCATATGGCCCTCTATTTAAAAAGTAAGGATATTTGCTTGTCTACTTGCTTTGAGTACACGCATTGTATTCAGGGATGTTTGCAAAAATTAAACAATTTGTCAACTTATCTATAAAATTTATGTGATTTCTATGGTTATCTAGGTGGTGCAATGTGTATGTAATTGATAATGACTAAATATTGAGTAAATTCACTAAAAACGGTAAAATTGGCTGATTTATAAAAAATATATGGTGAAGTCATGCCGAAAAGAAAGTTTAGCGAAAGTGATGATTTGGGTATCAATGATTTAGATAGTGATTTAGCAACCTTTGAAAATAGTCAGTTAGCTAACTCAATTCCTGCAGAGCTTGAAAATACAGCGGATGGCCATGATAACCTCCCAAAAAGGCCAAGGTCTCATTCAAATGACGATAGAAATCTCATATCAAGTGAACAAGGTTTAACCAGTTCAAGTAGTAAGGCATCTCCATTACCATGCGCGGATGATTTAAAGCGGTACTGGCAGAATGCCTGTGTTTTTCAAAAAAGGGGGGAAATATTATATGGCCCTGATTCGCAAGGCGATGATGTTGTAGTGGATTTTGCTGTGGCCCAACTCTTTATTTTTAGAAAGACCAAAAACAACTCGATGACAGGAGGGGCTCGCTTTAGTAAAGATCAGCTTCAGCAAGCTAATGATTTGACTACTCAGATACAGTCAAAAATAGCATATTTAAAGCCTTTACTTGTTAAAGATTTTAGTTATGTATATCATATTGAATTGCATTTTTTAATGCAGCAGATTGATCAAAATGATGATATTGGTCAATCTATTAAAATTAGGCTTATATATAATTTAATGTGCAAATATGTTTTTGTTAATAGTATGCTAGCAGTAGCAAATTTTGTAACAAGTACCATTAATCATGAAATTCCAAGCTATATTGGATATATCATTGCTTTAGTAACCCATGATCAAAAGAGTAGTGTTGATTATTTAAGCCTATATAGAAATAAGGTTAATATTTTCTTTAATATTGTTTGCGATTATAAATATGGTCATAAGGATGCTGAGGGTCATAAACATCCGATTACCTATTCAAAATGTGCATTTAATTGCTTCAATTTCGAGGATGTCACATTAAATGCATGTTTGGAATACGTGAAGGCGCATTACCCTGGATTGGTGCAAAGTCGACGGAGGGATTATGCAAAAATAAGTCAACAATCAGCGGCTACGCCAAGTGGGTTGTTTGATAGAAAGCGTCAGACAAACAATATCTTTAATAGGAAAAAGTTATCAGGGTTAATTAGGAGTAAATTTGATGCCAAATTAGCTAATTATGTGATTTTGAATACAGATCAAAATAAATCAAACCCGGATGTGGTGGTAGTATTAAGTCAATTGTTAGCACGTCTTGACCCTAAAACTTTTTCTTTGACGTGTCGTTATATTAAGGATTTTGTCACACCCTACAGTGAAAGTTATAGAATAGCGCCAAAGCCAGTTATTAGTACAAAGAAAACAAAATTAGCAAAATATATTAGCAAAACTACTGATGATGATTTGGTCAAATTCTTAAATCAGAAAATAAAGCAATATCGTAACGATCCTAGATTAGTTGATATGATGAGAAATATTCAGGCATGTGTAGATGTAGCAAAACATCCACTGGCATGTGCTGTACTTTTGGATTTCAATGATGCTAATTTTTTAGATGACGGTGATGCGCTAGGCTCTGCCGGTTCTACTCAAACAAAGGCCACTGCACCTTATACGCGTTCTGACATTTCTGGTAATCCTTTCGCATTTTCATATGCTTCTTTTACATGCGGTAGTGAGCTAGATCCTAGAGGCGTCAAAGCAGTGCCGAATGTGGATGTAAATAATTTACCTGATGATCCAAGTACTTATTTTAGTAGCTAAGCTATTTGAAATGACTAGTTATCACTGGCTTCCTTTCAACCCTTTTGGGTTCAGCTGCTTTGTCTTGACTTCGTTTTCAATGGCAATAATTATTCTTTTTGCTGATCATCACATCCTTTTGAAGGCATCTACTGCATTATTTCATCTTAACAAACTGGGCAATTTGCATGTTACCTAAACCGGACATGTTTGCTTATTACTGACACAGGAAAATTTAACTATTAATTTTGATGATATAACCTTGCTCGATTGTGCTTATGATTCTGGTTCTGGTTCTGATTCTGATTCTGATTCTGATTTTGATGTAGATATTTCTGAAGTTGATTTACCATTTGATGATATTTTAGGTCAGGTAAAGGGTGCTGCTAGAAACTTAAAATTAATATTTAAACAATCATTATATGATGGGGATAAAAGGACATATATTTATAAGCCACTAATATCTTGCTTAGAGAGTGGGTCTTTCCCAACAGGTTTTCAGCTAACAGTGCCATTATTTGAAGATGAAAATAGTTATAAAGCATTTATTCCTAGCATTTGTGCAGCTATTTAAAAAGCAAGCAGAACGGGGGTCTATAAGCCTGGTCTTAGGTTGAAGTTTGCTAATTGTGATTATGAAATTAATGATGAAAGATTAGATGCTGTATGTTTACAGGCAGATATAACCTGGTTTAAAAATAATAAATTAACAGGTAAAAAACGACCGGGGAATGGTGGGCTTGCAAGCAGAAAGCGTAGTCGCTTAAAGGCACCGGCATCGAAATCCAATGCAGATGCTGATAGTGACAGTTCATTAGAAGCGCTTGGTGCATCGATATAAACATGTGCAAAGGTTCGGCTATTTAGGTTGGTGACTTTTGCCATTATTATTCCTTACCGCAGCTATTCAAGCAGAATTAGAAGATGATGGCTGCTTGATTTCCCGGACGCAGTACGCAGTTGCAATTAATATGATTTATCCAATCTTTTTCAGATATTGTTTGCGTGGGTATAGTTAATTCTAATTCTAGATGTTCTTGGTTTCGGATGTTAATATATGAACAACAAAAGCCCCATTAGCGCAAGATTGGTAAGCCATCCATGAGGCTGCTATAATGATCAGTTGGAGCTAGCAGCGGGTTAAAGTCCCGTGATTATTAGGATTATTCAACTATGCCGAAGAAAGAAGAGCCGCAAGATTTGCTGCCACAACTTCCCATTTTATCTGTTCGTGCCCGTGTAATACGCGAGTGTACTTTTATTATCGTTGCTGGATTAGCCGTTTTTATGGCTTTATCACTATGGACCTTTCACCCAAGTGATCCATCTTGGTGGAATGTGGGGTCCCATAATGATGTGAAAAATGCCACTGGTTTAGTGGGCGCTTATTTATCAGCTTTTTTATTAATAACTTTTGGATTTGTTGGCAATGTGATTCCAGTCTTATTAATTTATTGTGGTTTTTTGTTATGGTATCGCGCTTTTGAGGCGCACGAAGGTATGCGCTGGGGTTTATGGGCTTTACGTTTTATTGCCTTATTGATTGGCCTTGTATCACTGTCTGTTTTATGCCAGCTTTATCCACCTCTCGTTAATCATGCACAGGCTTTTTTTGCTGGTGGTGCGATTGGTCATTACTTAGCAATTAAATCAATATATATTTTAAATACGAAAGGCACTATTGTTGTTTGGCTGATTTTATTGTTAATTATGGTGTCGATTTTTTCTGGTGTTTCTTGGTTTTATTGCTTTCAAAGCGTCGGTATCTTTATTGGTTACGTGATGAGATCAATCGGCCGTTTCTGTTATAAGCCGCAACTACTTTTAAAAGGATTTAAGGGGTTGGGGCGCGGTATTAGTAAAGGCTGTAAAGGTTTGGGTAAAGCGTGTAAAAGATCGCCTAAAGCAGTTTCTACCCCTGAGACACCGGTTAAGCCTGCGGCACCAGCAAAGCCGAAACGATCTATGTTTAAAGTTAAAAAACCTGATGCAGAATTTAACGAGGTCACGCCACAAGAAGAACCAAAACCAGCTAAAAAATCTATCTTTAAGAAAAAAGCTGAAAAACCTGCCGAGCCACCTGAAACACAAACAGAATTAAGTTTAAATGAACCGATGATTACGCCAGGCAAGTCGATCAAAAATGTAAAGGCAGGTTCATTGCCGCCGTTATCATTATTGGATACGCCTAAGCATCAACCTGAAACAGTGATTGCGCCTGAAATACTTGAAGAGCAAGCTGAAAATGTAGAGGCTCGCTTGGCTGACTTTAATATTAAAGCACAAGTGGTTGGTCAATATCCGGGTCCTGTGGTAACGCGTTTTGAATTACAGTTATCGCCAGGCACAAAGGTTAGCAAAATTACGGCTTTGGCTAAAGATTTAGCACGCTCTTTATCTGTCATGAGTGTGCGTGTAGTTGAGGTTATTCCAGGTAAATCTTATATTGGTTTGGAATTACCGAATCCCAAAAGAGCCATTGTATTTTTAGAAGAAATATTATCAGCGCGAGCTTACCAAAAATCTAAGGCTGCTTTATGTTTAGGTTTAGGTAAAGATATTGGTGGTAATGCGGTTGTTGTAGATCTTGCAAAAATGCCGCATTTATTAGTGGCGGGTACAACAGGTTCAGGTAAATCGGTTTGTTTGAATGCTTTGTTACTCAGTTTATTATATCAATCAACACCGCGTGATTTACGCTTGATTCTTATTGATCCTAAAATGTTAGAGCTAGCCATCTATGATGGTATTCCACATTTGTTAACACCAGTTGTAACCGATATGAAAGATGCTGCGTGTTCACTGCGTTGGTGTGTGGCTGAGATGGAGCGTCGTTATCGTTTGATGGCAAGCTTAGGAGTGCGTAATGTGGCAGGTTTTAATGCTAAAGTAACTGAGGCCATAGAAGCTGGCAATCCACTAACGGATATTACTATTGAAGTGGCGCCAGGTATGCCACAACCACAGCTTGATGTGATGCCACGTATTGTTGTGTTAGCGGATGAGTTTGCTGATATGATGGTTGTTGTTGGTAAAAAAGTTGAAACTTTAATTGCACGTTTAGCACAAAAAGCACGTGCAGCAGGCATTCATTTAATCCTTGCAACACAGCGTCCATCGGTGGATGTGATTACTGGTTTAATTAAAGCGAATATTCCAACGCGTATTGCCTTCCAAGTATCATCGAAAATTGATTCGCGTACCATCATTGATCAACAGGGTGCTGAACAATTATTAGGGCACGGTGATATGCTTTATTTACCACCAGGCTCTGGCGTTTCACAGCGTGTGCATGGTGCTTATGTAAGTGATGATGAAGTGCATCGTGTGGTGGATTATCTCAAAGAAACAGCAGCTCCTGATTATGAAGATGCGATTACCAATGAAGCTGCTAACGCAACCAGCGGAGATCCTATGGTTGATAAACTGTTTGCTGCTGAAGATGGTGATGCTGAAAAAGATGAATATTATGATCAAGCTGTTGAAATGGTTATTCAATCACAGCGTGTTTCTATTTCAGGTATTCAGCGTCGTTTCAGAATTGGCTATAACCGTGCAGCAACGATTGTTGAAGCGATGGAGGCTGCAGGTGTTGTGAGCGGCGTGGAGCAGGGTGGCTCACGTGATGTATTGGTGCCTAAGCGCCAAGAATAGATAACTTCGACGCCCCGGAAAGTACCGATTATAAGAAAATTACGCCCCGGAAAGCGCTTCCCCGGGGTTCATTACATCATGAAAAAACATATATACCCGCAACCTACGAGCAGCTGTCTACTGCCTCTCCGAAAAATCCAATATCGGACTGCGCTAGTTTTTCTTCCGTCGCATCCATTCGACTTCCTGTCTCAAGAATGCTTATTTGCGCGTCGTGCGCAAATGACGGAAGAAAATTCTGCGCTCCGTCCGGGATTTTCCTGATTGTCGAGGAAGTAGACAGCTGACTCTTGGTTGCTCTAGTCAGAAGCAGGTTACTAATTAATAAGCTGAAATGGCTAGATTTTTATATTCATAAATTAATTGATAGAATATCGTCGAAGCAAATTCCACTCATTCATCCCTTAATGTCGATGCCCCAGAAAGCGCGAAGCGCTTATCCAGGGTCCATTCATCAACTCCTAACCATCCATCTTCGCGCTGATAATATCAAAAGTATATTTTGCTGTAGAAATAGGTAAAGTAATATTTTTGATGCTCATGCTGTCATCATTTTTATACATCGATCCTTCTTCATTCTTTAAGCCTGTAAAATAATCCATATCACCTTCAGGGTGGCATGTACGGTCTTTAATATAAACTTTATCACGTAATTCACTTGGGCATGCTGGATTAGTTGAGCCAGTTAAATCAATGTATAGATAGCCATAATTTGGGAAATTATGTACTAATGTGTTTTTATAAGTACAGTGGCCAATTTGTGTGGCTGTAACACCTTCCCATGCGTGATATTCATGTAAATAGTGGCAATCATCATCACCAGCAAATGCTGCTGTAGATAAAGCTGCCATTAAACCGGCAATCATTAATTTTTTCATAAGTAACTCCTTGTGATAAATAAAAAATCGATCCACAGTTACTATAGATTAAATTTACTAAATTTGTCAAAATAGATAAAACCCTAAGTTCAACATTTATGCAAGGCAATTATATGAAGTTAAAGAATAAGGTTATTGTGCTAGGTATATGTTTAGTCCAAACAGCTTTGGCAGCCACTGAAAACTTAAATTCCCAGTTAGAGCATTTAAAAAATTACCAAGCTAATTTCTCACAAATAACTAGTGCCAATGGCGATATGACAGCTAAAGCAAGTGGCAAGGTTTGGATTTATCGTCCATGGCAAATGCGTTGGCAAGTGCAAAAACCAAGTGCGCAAACATTATTGGTGAATGGAAAAACCATTGTGCAACTCAATCCAGATTTAAATCAAGCAACGGTTAGGCAAATGAATCCAACTGAATTAAGTAATGCCGGATTGTTGTTGGCATCGCATGCTGATTTATCAAATACTTTTATTATTAAAGCATTACCTAGTAAAAAGGGTTTAAGTTCTTTTCTTTTAACGCCGAAAAAACCATTGCAGTTAACTAAAATAGTTTTAAATTTTTCTAAAGTGGGTTTGGCTTCTATGGAAACATGGAATACATTAGGTCAGAAAAATATTTTTACGTTTACTAAAATAAACACGGTTGCAGCTATTAATCGTAGCTTATTTAAGTTTAAGCCTACCAAGGGTATGGATGTGTTAAATGCGGATAAAATGAATTAGTATTTCCCCTCCCCGAAATCAAAGATTCCGACCCTCCCACAAGGTGAGGGTAGTGTTTAAGTGGTGAATCAAAGATTATGGACTCTGCATAGCTCATAAAACCTACTCTCCCCTCGTGGGAGAGTCAGCAAGCGCAGCGAGCTGGAGAGGGGGAGTATTTAGCAAAAGAATAATAGGTGCAAAATTATGAAAAAAATACCCACACAACCTTTAGCAGCAAAATTGCGACCATCTACTTTAGATGAATTTGTCGGCCAATCACATTTGATCGGCGAAGAGGGTGCTTTGCATCAAGTTACTGAACTTGGTCAGCTGCATTCTATGGTACTTTGGGGGCCTCCTGGCGTTGGTAAAACCACCTTGGCTCACGTTTTAGCTAATGCGGTTGGCGCTGAAGTTGAGTGTCTTAGTGCAGTTACCTCAGGGGTTAAAGATATTCGTGCTGTGATGGAGCGCGCTGAATATCGTCAACAGCATGATAAAAAAACCGTATTATTTGTGGATGAAGTACATCGCTTTAATAAATCACAACAAGATGCTTTTTTGCCATATATCGAAAAAGGCACCGTAATCTTTATTGGTGCTACCACAGAAAATCCTTCATTTACTTTAAATAATGCGCTGTTGTCACGTTTGCGTGTGCATGTATTAGAAGCTTTAAGCTTGGAAGATTTAGAAATATTGTTTAATAAAGCCATGGCTGTATTTGCGTGTGAAGGCGAAATTACTTGGCAATTAGAAGATGCCGCCAAGCAGCAGCTACTAGCCCAGTGTGATGGCGATGCACGCAGTCTTTATAACCAATTAGAATGCTTACGCAGTTGGGCGGCCAGCCAAAAAAACCTTGCTCAAATATCCACTCAAATATTGGCAAAAGTTCTGGGCGAGCGTCTACGTCAATTTGATCAAAATGGTGATCATTTTTATAATCAAATTTCAGCTATTCATAAGTCAGTACGTGGCAGTAACCCAGATGCAGCAATATATTGGTTTTGCCGTATGATCGATGGTGGCTGTGATCCACGCTATATCATTCGACGTGTTATTCGAATGGCATCTGAAGATATTGGTAATGCAGATCCACGAGGACTAACTTTGGCCTTAAATGCAGCAGATGCTTATGAACGTTTAGGTTCACCAGAAGGTGAATTGGCAATTGCTCAAGCAATCATTTATTTGGCCTGTGCGGCTAAATCAAATGCTACTGAAATTGCCTATATTGAGTGTATGCAAATGGTAAAAAAAACAGGCTCACAACCTGTGCCCATGCATCTTCGCAATGCGCCAACCAATTTAATGAAAGACCTCGATTATGGCAAAAATTATCGTTATGCCCATAATGAGCAGAATGCCTACGCCGCAGGTGAGCAATATTTTCCAGATGGCATGGCGCCACAGCAATTTTATAAGCCAGTTGATCGCGGCTTAGAAATTAAAATCAAAGAAAAACTGGCTTATTTGAAGCAACTAGATAAGAAAAGCCAGTAATGTCTCAATTAGAGTTATTTTATTATTTGGAGATCCTGTTAAGCTGAGACTTTAATCAGCTGATAGGTATTAATGATTTCACCACAAACAATACTTAAAAAAGTAAAAAATTTAGATTTTTGTCATGGCGCATCAATGCAACGTGAAATTTCTCAGCTTATAGATATGTTTATAACTTGGTGTGAGGAGCAAAGTGAAGAGTCTATTAAAGAAACAGGTTTAATTATAAGCGTATGGAAAAAATCACCGGTTGTTAAAACAGATGGTATTGTCGAATATGATGTTTGGAGTATTTTTGCGACGCTTTTTTGTGATAAAAATGAAGATTCTTTGCTTAGAATATTAATCCAGAGTATGTTTAAGCAAAGGTTTGGTGTTCAACTCTTGCTTGAAGCTAAGTTGGAAAAGGTATCCAGATTTCTCGAAGATAAAAAACAAGGGCGTATTGATAGCCATAAGAGCAGTCACGTTGTTGAAAGGCAAAAGCGTGGAACCATTTGTAATCCATATAGATCTGTCTCATCGAGTAAAGGTGATGTTAGAGCACCATCTGTTGAGAGGGCTGAGCAAGATCGTTCGGATACGCTAAGTTTTAGTGACATGTTTAACTGAAACCAATCGTATGATAGAACATTTCTTGACAGGCACTTGTCACGCCACTACAGTAGTCGTCTACAATTAATCCAGTTTTTTAGAGACCATTATGTTAGATATTCAATTATTACGTAAAGATATCGATGCTGTGGCAGCGCAACTAGCTCGCCGAGGTTATAGCCTAGATATTGATCAATTCCAACATTTAGAAGCACAGCGTAAAGAGCTGCAAAAAGCCACAGAAACGTTGCAAGCAGAAAGAAATGCTGCTGCTAAAGCAATTGGGCAAGCTAAAGCGCGTGGTGAAGATATTGCGCCGTTGCTCGCTGCAAACAATGATAAGGGTGAGCAGCTTAAAGCTAAGTCTCATGAATTAGATGCGTTGCAAAATCAATTAGATGATTTTTTATTATCCATTCCAAATATGCCTGATTCAGCCACACCTGATGGGCAAAGTGAAGATGATAATGTTGAAATTCGTATTGAAGGCCAGCTGCCATCTTTTGATTTTGCTGTAAAGGACCATATGGAAATTGGCGAAGCGCTTGGCGGTGTTGATCAAGCATTATCCGCTAAGTTATCTGGTGCACGTTTTGCGGTGATGAAAGGTGCTACAGCTAAATTGCATCGTGCATTGATTCAATGGATGCTCGATACTCATGTCGAAAAGCATGGTTATACGGAAGCCTATGTGCCTTATTTGGTAAACTCCAAATGCTTATATGGCACAGCGCAACTACCTAAAATGGGCGAAGATTTATTTAAGATTGCAGGGGATTGGGATTTATCATTAATTCCTACTGCAGAAGTGCCATTAACTAATTTAACACGTGAAGAAATGTTAAAGCCTGATGATCTGCCAATTAAATGGGTTGCACACACACCATGTTTTCGTTCCGAAGCAGGTTCGCATGGTAAAGATACCAAAGGCTTGATTCGCATGCATCAATTTGAAAAAGTTGAATTGGTGCAGATTGTCAAACCTGAAGAAGGTGAAGCTGCTTTAGAAACTTTAACAGGTCATGCAGAAGCTATTTTACAAGCTCTAAAACTACCTTATCGTGTGTTAGCCTTATGTACTGGTGATATCAGCTTTGCATCTACTAAAACATATGATTTAGAAGTTTGGTTGCCTTCACAAAATTGTTATCGTGAAATTTCATCTTGTTCGTTATTTAAAGATTTTCAGGCGCGTCGCATGAAAACGCGCTATAAAGATCCTGAAACGGGCAAGCCTGTTTATGTGTATACACTAAATGGTTCTGGTTTGGCGATTAGTCGAACATTGGTTGCTATTTTAGAGAATTATCAACAAGCGGATGGTTCGGTTGTGGTACCGGAAGTTTTAAGGCCGTATATGAATGGTTTGGACGCGATTAAATAACGTTTTACTTTAAGTGTGTCGTCTTTGAAAGGGCGTGTAGGGCTTGTTTCAGGTTTGGTCTAAAGAATACAAAAAATGGATCTCGGTCTTGCTTTGCAAACCGGGACGTCGAAGTTTTGGTTTTGTGAGGGTCTCTTAAATTCAACGCCCAGCAAAGTGCTCGCAGCGATTATACGGGGTCTATTTGTGTGGCACAGTACTTTGGTCTGGTGGGCTCTCATCTCAGAATGAAAAGTAATAGCGGAAAAAATAAAGGATACTAAATGGCAAAATCATTATCACTACTCATTGGCTTTCGCTACGTTCGCTCGAAAAAGCGTAGTGGCTTTATTTCATTTATTGCAATGACCTCATTAATCGGTATTGCTTTGGGTGTGATGGTTTTAATCACTGTCATGTCGGTGATGAATGGTTTTGATGCTCAAATCAAAAAACAATTTTTTTCTATCATGCCTGAAATTACTGCTTACGCAGATTCATCGTTATCAAAACCATTTTTAAGTTATGAATCAGCTATTATAAAAACACCCGGCGTTACGGCAACCTCACCATTTATTGATGCCAAAGGTATGCTAACTTATGGTGGCAGAGTTAATGGTGTTGATGTAATGGGCATCTTACCGAAACAAGAAAATGCTATGTCTAGTTTAAATGGTCATTTTATTGCGGGTAATTTAAATAGTTTAAAGCCGGGCACTTTTAATATTGCTATCGGCGAAGCATTAGCTGCTAATTTAGGTGTAGTTATTGGTGATAAAATTATTTTAATTACTCCACAAGTGCAGTCTTCTTTATTAGGTGTTACGCCGGTTTATCGCCAATTTACAGTGTCCGGAATATTTCATTTTAATGCTGCTATGGGGCTCGATAGCTCCCGTGCTTATATTGCCTTGGGTGATGCTAAAAAACTTTATGCGCATAGTGATGTTAATCAAGGCTTTCATATTCGCATTCAAAATCTATTTCAAGCTTTTCAAATGGCTGAGAAATTACAAAATGTTTTACCCAGCCAATTTAATATCAATACTTGGGAAGAGACCAGCGGCGCATTTTTCAAAGCAGTTGCCATGGAAAAGACTATGATGTTTATTATCTTAATGTTAATTATTGCTGTTGCCGCTTTTAATTTAGTCGCTACTTTGGTTATGGTTGTTAAAGAAAAACAAGCAGATATCGCAATATTAAGAACAATGGGTGCAACGCCAGGTTTAATTATGCGAGTATTTTTGGTGCAGGGAGCTATTGTTGGTTTGCTTGGTACATTGATCGGTGTCATTTTAGGATTGTTATTGGCACATTTTGCCAACGATATTGTCATGTGGATTGAAAATATTTTCCATGTGCAGCTTATTCCAGCTTCAGTTTATTTTGTTGATTATTTGCCTTCTAAAATTCAGGCATCAGATGTTATTCATATTGTTTTAATTGCTGTTTGCTTAAGTTTAGTTGCGGCAATTTATCCTGCATGGCGAGCTTTTAAAACAGAACCTGCGGAGGCATTGCGCTATGACTGATAGTAACCATAATGTTTTAATCGTTAATAAACTTTGTAAATCATATCAAGAAGCTGATGCTGATAATAAAGTGATTGATCATTTAGATTTGGATTTAAATCAGGGCGAAAGCATCGCTATTATGGGTGCATCCGGCTGTGGTAAAAGTACTTTATTGCATTGCTTAGCTGGTCTTGATCAGTTTGATTCTGGTAGTGTGCAGCTTATTAATAAAAAAATAGAAGATTGTAATGAAGCACAATTATGCGCTTTAAGAAATCAACATGTTGGTTTTATTTATCAGTTTCATCATTTATTACCTGAGTTTAATGCTTTAGAAAATGTAATGATGCCATTATGGTTACAGAAAAATCAGGCTGATATTAGGCAGCGTGCTCTTGATCTCATGGAACAAGTTGGCTTAAAACATAAAGCGAATCAGTCAATTCAAACATTATCTGGTGGCGAGCGACAAAGAGTTGCCATTGCTCGTGCTTTGGTGAGTCAGCCAGATATTATTTTTGCTGATGAGCCAACCGGTAATCTTGATGAAGAAACGGCTAAAACAGTGATGGACTTATTGTTAGAGCTCAATAAATCGTTAAATTGTGCATTAGTGATGGTAACGCATAATAAGGATTTAGCACAGTTGCTGGATAAGCAGTATCGATTGCAGCATGGTAGGTTACATGTGTAGCTGAAGCATCTGATAGCTTATCCGGGACGTAGGCACTTTGGGTCTAAATGCTCCGGTTGCTCCTTAACTCGACGCACCGGAAATTTCGAAGAAATTATCCGCGGCCTATCTTTTACATCCATTTAATCACCGCCTAAACAGTAATAATTACGGTATTCGCTTATTCAAAAAAATCATTACAATAGCCACCTTACTTTGAATATTCAGGAGACCCACATGAAGACAACGCTATTGACTGCAACCATGCTTGCTTTAGCAATAAGCACTACGAGCTATGCTAAGCAATTTTATATGATCAGCAGTGATTCAAATAACTGTAAAGTGCATTGGCATCATAAAGGAAAAAATTATGTTTATATTACAGGATCTGATTGCACCTGCGTGACTAAAGATCAAAATCACCTAACCACAGAATGGGATATTGATTTAGATGGCGTCACCAGGCCAATTGGCTGCTATCCTCATAAAGTGGGTCAAAGCTTTATAAATGTAGCTCACCATAAAGGTTTAAAAAAATGTGATCCGGGCGATCACTGTACTCAATATGAATGTATGAAAACATTTTTCTACGATAACACTGAGCAGGCTGTTGATAAAGTCACTGTTAATAAGGGTGAGTGTGTTAGCAAGCACAAGAAATTGCTAGCTTTTTGTGACAAGCATGGTGAAAACTGTTCAAGTTCTGCTTGATTTATAGTTGTTGTATTTGTACAGATAATTCTTTACGATAAATAGCCTTTACTGTTTTTTACAGAAGATTAGCTATCAGAAGGAGTTTGATTGTGCAATTATTTAGTCGTTTGTTTTGTGTATGTGTCCTCTTACTTACAGGGTCTGCTATGGCGTCAACGTCACCGCAAGGCTATTTAAGTATAGCACCCAGCACAACGTATGTTTTGCCAAGCCAATTGGTTTTAGGTTCACAAGGTGCCGGTGATTTTATTGTTACAAATAACACTGACACAGCACGTTCATTTGGTGTGATCAACTTACCCAGGGGTGTAGAAAGAATGGCAGCTACTGGTGCTGCTAATGATTGTGGAACTGCAGATCAAACTGTATCGATACCCGGCAAGGGAACTTGTACGTTGCGCCTAGGGTTTACAGCAACAAAGCTAGGGGTTAATAGTTTTAGTGGCCCACAACTTTGCGCAGACAAAAATGTTTCATACACATGCACTAGTATTCCTAAAACTATAATAACGGCAGCTGTAGCGCCAAATAAGAAAACGATACTAGGAGTAACTTCAGGCAATAGTGTGTTTGCACCAGGTGAAACTTCTCAGTATGAGATTAAAAATACAGGTCAATTTCCTGCTAATAATGTAAGGCTTCATTTTTCACAAAACTTTCAAAAATATATTACCTCTGATTCTGTAACCATAGATCCAACATTAGCAGCAGGAGATTCAGTTACGTTAAAAGTTACATTAAAAAAGAATGCGCCACTTAATGGGCTTGATTCACGTGTCACTATTCAAGCTGGTAATTCAGATTCTACTTATCAGTCAGCAAAAGTTGTTAAATCGCTATTAACAATATCACCAGCAGTTTTTGTAAAACCTGGGGAGGCAGCCATTCATATTACTAATAATGGTCCATTAAGTGTAACAGGCTTATTGATTGAGGATATCACTGGAATGTCACAACTTAGTGGTGTTAAAAAAATTACCAGCACTAACCCTTGTGGGTCCACACTTGATTCAGGTGCCTCTTGTGAAGTGCTTTATAGTGTAAAAGCTGATGCGCATGGTAGTGCAAAAATCAGTGTTACTTTTAAACCGTATGGACAAGAACAAAAAATTATTTACACGTGTATTTTTGTCAGAAAAGCTAATATAGTTATTAACCCAGATACCAATGATTATGCTCAAGCCGTCCGTTTTAACTTAACAGCAGGTAGTGGCAGCTTTTTAATAAAAAACACATCACCTTTTACCTGGTTTGTGCCAAAAGTAACATTAAAAGGTCGCAGTGATATTGTTTTAAATCCTGGTGCTAGTCAAAGCGGTGACTGTTCATTAGCGGGTTCCCCTGATGGTGTATTGGGTGGCCAAACTTGTTTAGTTCGTTACACAGTTTCCACAGTGCGCCCATTAGCTGCTGCTACGACGACTGGATCAGTTGAGGCAAGTGGTAGCAATGCAACAACGACATCAGTCAGTGCTTCAAGTAGTACCAGTGATATAACAATCACTCAGGATACGAACAATCAGCATCTTGGTGCTATCAATATGTTACTAACAAATAATACCTCTGGAAATGTAAAAATTAGTGCCTTAAGCGTCACGCCTACAGCAACCAATGATTATGTAACTTATTGCGGTTCAAGTGCATCTGCTTGTTCGGTTAGCTATGCTAGCACAAGTGCATGTGCAGTTGGCACAACCATTAGCCAAGGTGAATCGTGTAACCTTTGGTTTGAGGCAGATTCTGCAGATAGTTTACTAGGCGCTCAAGCTATCGGCGAAAAAATTGTGGCTAGTTTAAGTGATGCGAGCACGCAAGCGACGTATAGTGCAAACTATACGGTTAATTTTACATATCAAAATCTATTATATGCGGGCGGTGATTTTACAATCGATAATCAAACCGGTTCAGATTCTCAGGGCATTGAGGCTACTAACGGAGCTACATGGCTGAATACTAACTCAAGCAGTAATTTAGGGCTTAGTGGTACCGTTTATGCTTTACAATATTATGATGGTGATTTGTATTTAGGTGGGGATATAAATATTTGGGATGCAAAGGATGCGGTGAGTAATACGGTAACTACTGCCATTGGTCGTTGGAATGGCCATAATATGTATACGATGGCAGACACCCAAGTTCGTGGCGTGGTGAAAGCCTTAACTGTTTATAATAATGATTTGGTGGTCGGTGGTGATTTTTTCGCGCAACCATCTGCTGGTTTGACCGATGATATTATATACTGGAATGGAACTAGCTGGGGTCTTTTTAATGTAGATGGTATCTCATCTGACACAACTAATAGCAGTGTTAATGCCTTAGCAGTTGATCCAAATGGCGATCTTGTTGTTGGTGGAACTTTTCAAGATGATTCTAAAAATATATGTACTACGTCACAAAACCTTTATTTCTTTGCCCAATGGAATGCAACAGCTTCTACTAAGTGCTGGCAATCACATACATTGGCACAGGCAAGTACATCATTCCCTTCTGTTGTGTGGAGTGATGTCAATGATACGGTTTCTGCATTCTCAAATTCAAGCAGTTATTTATTTGCAGGTGGTGTGTTTACTCAAGCGATTCCTTCTGCAAGCTTGTTTCAAAATTCAGAAGGTGGCCCCATCGATGCGATGCATTTATCAGGCTATAGTCCAAGTGGCGCGAATGAATGGAATGGAAGTGCAGGGCAAACGTATGACTCTAATTTTGCAGGGGCAGGTCAAGATGTTTATGCTTTAGCCTATGCTAATAATACTTTGTATGTTGGTGGTATCTTCAGTCAAATGACGAGTGAAGGTGCAGTTGGTCCGACGTATAATATAAATAATGTGGGTGCTGTCAATACTACAAATAATGTGGTGAGTGCGGTGAGTACTGGTTTAGATGATACGGTTTATGCATTGCAAGCTTTAGGCGATAAAGTATATGCAGGTGGTTTGTTTAGTACCAATGCAGATCGCGTTGCTGTTTATAACGGTACAAGTTGGGCAAGTTTAGCCGGTGGTATCGATAATGGCAGCGTTTATGCTTTAGCGATAGCGCCAAGCTTGGTTGAAGATTCAATTGTTAATAATTCATAAAAGAATAAGGGGTTTAGTGATGCATTTATTTGATCGTTTGTTATGTTTAGGTTTGGTTGTCATGAGTGGAGCAGCTGTGGCAGCGACTTCCCCGCAAGGGTATTTACAAATTGAACCAAGCTCCACCTATCCGATGCCTAGTCAATTGGTTCTAAGTGCGCAAGGTACCGGTGATTTTATTATTACCAATACATCAGGTTCAGCACGTTCATTTGATGTGATCAATTTGCCAAAGGGTGTAGAAAGAGTAGCGGCAACTGGAACAGCTAATGATTGCGGTATAGGCGATCAAACAGTATCTGTGCCAGCCGGTGGGACATGTACAATGCGATTGGGTTTCACTCCAACAACGCTTGGAACTAATAGTTTTAGTACTCCCACTATTTGCGCTGATAAAAATGTTTCATATACCTGTGCTAGCATTCCAAAAACAACCGTAATTGCTGCAGTAGCGCCAAGTAATCAAACGACGTTACAAGTGACATCTGGCAATGGATTGTTTTCACCTGGTGAGGTGACAGCTTGGAAAATACAAAATGGGGGGTATACTGCGAATAATATAAGTCTTCATTTTCCACGCTCATTCCAAAGCTATATCGATACAGGTTCTGTAACTCGATGTTCGAGTACTCTTCCAAATCAAACTTGCAACTTACATGTCATCATGAAAAAAAACACACCATTGCATGGTTTAAATGCTGGCTTAACCATTCAAGCGGGTAACAGTCAACCGATATATCAAGCAATGCGTATGACACCTTCACTGTTAACAGTGTCTCCAGCTGTTTTTGTAAAGCCGGGAGTTGCAGGTGTTTATCTTGATAATAAAGGCTCAGTCAAGGTTACGGGTTTAAGTATTGAAGATATTGCTAATGTCTCAACTATCCATGGTATTACACCATCGACTAAAACATGTGGATCAAGCTTAGATATCGGGGCCGAATGTGAATATCTCTATAGTGTTTCTGCAAGTGCCTATGGGCAAGGCGCAGCCAAACTTACATTTATTCCTGGGGAGCAGTCTCAAAAGAGTGTTTACACGCATTTTCTAGTGGCCAAAGCTTCTGTGGTCATCAATCCGAATAGTCAAGACCAACCGCAGATCATAACAATAAATAAGCAAAGTGGTTCGGGTAGTTTTTTGGTAAAAAATATATCGTCATTTACTTGGTTGGCGCCAAAAATGACAAATCATTCTGGAATAATTACCTTGCAAACTGATCAAGCTGGTGGATGCTCTGTCACTGGTTCGCCTAATGGCGTGCCGGCAGGTGGCACTTGCACGGTAGAATATACAGTTACCCCAGCTATAAAAGATGCTAATGATTCGAATACAGGTACTATTGATGCTAGCGGTTCAAATGCCAGTACGAGCTCAGCGGGTACCACCGTAACTGGTGATTTTACTTTAAATGTGGATACTGCTGAAGAGCACTTAAGTGATGTGCCGTTGATATTAACTAACAGCACGGGTTCTGATATTACGATCTCATCGATCACTGCGACAAATAGCAGTACAAGCACAGCAAGTGATATTAGCTGGTGTGGAGATAGTAGCAGTGATTGCAAATCGACTTACACGCAAACAGGTACTTGTAGTTCTTATATTGGTAAGACCTTAGCAACTGGAGCTTCATGTCTTATGTGGTTTGAAGGGAATCAAGGGGCAGCATTATCGGCGTCAACCACTGTAACAGAAAATTTGAATGTAAAAGCTAGTGATTCTAGTGGCAATAATTTTAATATTGCCACATCTTTAGATTTCTCTTATCAAAATTTACTATTTGCGGGTGGTGACTTTTCTAATCCAGGTAGTACAGCTATTGCAGGTATGACGGATACTGATGGGACCACATGGTTTAATGCAACGTATTCAAGCCCATTAACTACTGGTGGAACTGTCAATGCATTGCTTTATTGGAATGGTGATATTTATGCCGGTGGTCAGTTTTCTGTGGCAGCGTCGGGTAAAACGGCGAACAATATTGCAAGATGGAATGGTTCTGCCTGGAATATTTTAACATCTGCTAGCAGCCCTGTGGGTGAAGTATTCGCTTTGGCTAGTTATGATAATAAATTAGTGTTAGGGGGTGATTCTAATTCTCGTGTGGAAACTTGGGATCAAACAAGCGGTTATGCTACTTTGGGGGACGGTATTACGACTTCTGATTCAAATACTTCGGTACAAGCGATTGCTGTCGACGCTACGCCATCTGCTAATTTGGTCATTGGTGGTAATTTTCAAAAGATCAGTGGTAAATGCACGGAGTCATTTCCGCTTTATTATTTTTCCGTATGGGATACATCAAATAATTGCTGGACAGATCATACGAATGCAAATACAAGCAGCAATTCGTGGCAAGATGTTAATAATGCCATCTATGCTTTTAAAAACGTATTTGGCAGCCTCTATGCAGGTGGGGCGTTTACACAAGTCATGGAGATAGGTCCAACGGGAATTACTGCTTCGCCTATTAATGCAGGGTATTTAACATCATATGGGTCTTCGTCCACTAATCCAGCTTGGACTTATAGTGATAATAGCTCGTTTACGAGTATCCCAACAATGGCAGCAGCTGGTGGTGATGTTTATGCATTAACTGGCATTGCTTATTATGCATCAGGACAATTACAGCAAGATCTTGTGGTTGGTGGTAATTTCACATCAATGACCAGTCAAGGTGGCACTTCGCAATCTGGTTTTGGCTATGCTGGTTTGGTGCAGGTAAATTTTAATAATGATGTTATTCCTCTAGGTATTTTGAATGGTACGGTGAGAGCAGTAACGGTTTTGAGCTCGAATGTTTATGCTGGTGGTGACTTTGATACGCCATTTCGAGTTGTGCAAAATAATTTAGGTAGTCAAAATACTTGGTTACCTATTGGTGGAACTGGTCCCACTAATGCTTCTGTCTTAGCTTTAGCCACTGCAGCAAAAATTAGAGTGACGTCATCTTCATAGGTGATATTATTTATTAGTTGCTAGCCCCCTTCGAGGGGGCGCGAAACTACTATAGCTTGCTAAGCTGCTTTGTCAGCGCCCACTGCACATGTTCTTTAATGATGGCATCGTTATCATTGGCTCTGCTTTCTAACGCTTGAAATATCTCCACAGCATAAGGTGCATTTCCCAAGGCAATAGCCACATTCCTGATAAAGCCACTATAGCCAGGCCTATTAATTGGACTGCCTTTGGTAACTTCTTTAAACTTTTTCTTATCCCAGCCAAAACATTCTAATAAACTAATGTTATCTAAATTATGCTGTGGCATAAAAGAAACTTCTTTTGGCATTGCTGCATATTTATTCCAAGGGCAGCAGACTTGGCAATCATCACAGCCAAATACTTTATTGCCCATCGCTTCGCGTATCCATTCGGGAATGCTACCTTTATGTTCTATCGTCCAATAAGAAATACATTTTCGTGCATCCAATTGATAGGGTGCAATAATTGCTTTAGTTGGGCAATAATCAATGCAAGCACTGCAACTGCCACAATGCGATGTTGCTTTTTCATCAGGCTCAAGCGGTAAATCCGTATAAATTTCACCAAGCAAAAAGTAAGAGCCTTCATGCTTAGAGATCAAGCAAGTATTTTTACCAATCCAGCCTAAACCAGCTTCTTGAGCAATAGCTCGTTCCATCACCGGTGCGCTATCTGTGAATGCACGATAGCCAAAACTACCAATTTCATTTTGAATTTTCTCAGCTAGCTGTTTTAATTTATCTTTTAAAATAAAATGATAATCTTTGCCTAACGCATAATTAGCAATAATCGCCTGGTTTGGATTATCTAACCTTTTTCTAATATCTTCCGTAGGTGGGTAATAAGCCATACGCACAGTGATAATAGAAATTGTTCCAGGGATCAATAAAGCGGGGCGAGTACGCTTTAAGCCATGCTTGTGCATATAGCCCATATCCGCATGGAATCCTTTGGCAAGCCACTCTTTTAGGTGCTGTTCGGACTCACTAAGGTCGCAATGGCTGATGCCAACTGCTTGAAAATTGAGCTCTTTTCCCCAATGTTTGATCTTCTCTCTCAGACTGGTAAAATTCAGTGTTTGCATCCATAACCCTTGCACGAGGCCAAATGAATAAACCTAGCTTAGATGCGCGATTGTTTCAAGTAGTAGATATCAAACAAATCGCTCAACGTGCCCATAAAGAGCAATCGATATCCACAGCCATGTTGATGGGTCGTGCTGCGCAAGCTGCTTTTGACACTATTATGCATGCATATCCGCACACAGATGATTTTGCTGTTTTTTGTGGTCCTGGTGGTAATGGTGCGGATGGTCTTTATTTTGCCGCTATTGCAGCAGTTGCGGGAAAAAACGTTCGCTGTTTTATGATTGCTGATGAAGATAATATATTAGAAAGGCAGCAAAAAGCATTTGCAAAAGCTAAAGATGTTGGTGTTAATTTTACTGCCTATGATCAAACTATACAGAGTAATACAGAAATTATTGTGGATGCGCTTTTAGGTTTAAGCTGCCAAGATGATTTATCAGAGCAAATGCAGCAAGTGGTCAATTTGATTAATCAAGCCGATATCCCAGTTTGTTCGTTAGATATACCATCTGGTTTAAATGCTAATACGGGTGCAGGGGTTCCAAATGGTGTAACCGCTGATTTAACCATTAGTTTTATAGCACCAAAAATTGGTTGTTATATGTTTCGTGGGCCACGTGTGTGCGGCAAATTAATTACAAATCATTTAGGCATTGAGCCGGCTATTATTGATGTACAAGAACCAGTGGCCACTTTATTAAGTGAACGCTTTATTCGTGAAAGTTTACCGAAACGTAAAAAGGATTCACATAAAGGTGATTATGGTCATGTATTAGTGATTGGTGGTGATTATGGTATGGGCGGTGCTGTTAGAATGGCTGCAGAAGCGGCGATGCGAACCGGTGCTGGCAGTGTAACTGTGGCGACACGGCCAGAACATTTAAATGTGGTAAGTGGTGCTCGTCCAGAAATTATGTGCTATGAAGTTCGTTCGGGGGAAGACTTATTACCACTTATTGAAAAATCTAAAGTGATTGTGTTAGGGCCTGGATTGGGGCGCTCAGAATGGGCAAAAAGTTTGTTTGATACGGTGGTGCAATCAGATGTGCCCAAAATTATGGATGCGGATGCATTGCGTATGTTAAGTGATGAACAGATTAAGCGAGATGATTGGATTTTAACACCGCACCCAGGTGAGGCGGCAGAACTACTAAAACATAGTTGTCCGGATATACAAGATCATCGTTTGCAAAGTGTGAAAGAAGTTCAAATGCTTTATGGTGGTGTGGCGATTTTAAAAGGTCGTGGCACTTTGGTGAATGATGGTTCGGGCATACGTTTGTGTCATGCTGGTAATCCGGGTATGGCAACGGCAGGTATGGGTGATATTTTAAGTGGTGTATTGGGTGGTTTGGTGGCGCAAGGTTTAAGTTTGCCGCAAAGTGCGGGTGTGGGTGTGTTGGTGCATGCACGTTCAGCAGATATGGCAGCGCAAGAAAATGGTGAGCGTGGTTTGTTGGCGACTGATTTGTTGCCTTACTTAAGAGTGTTGGTGAATCCTTAAGCTGATGTCATTTTTAATGTAGCGTAAAACTAAATTTCTATTTTAAGACCAGCTCTCACCTAGTGGGAGAGTCAAAATCTTTGATTTTGGAGAGGGGGGATAATAAAAATGAAAAAACAAATCATCTGCAAAAACATAACTGACATGTACCAAGCCGCAGCCGAAATAGCCGCAGAAATAAAACCCGGACAACTGATCACTTTTGAAGGTCCGCTTGGTGCTGGTAAAACTACCTTTATTCAAGGATTACTAAAAGCCTGGGGCTACCCCCAAAAAGTTACTAGTCCAACTTTCTCTTTAGTTCACGAATATCAAAATCTTAATTTCCAAAACAAAACTTTTGATGTTGCCCATTTCGACCTTTACCGCCTAAAAAGCTCGCAAGAACTCGAAGATATTGGCTTTCGTGATTATCTGGATCCCAATACCGTCTGTCTTGTCGAATGGCCTTCAAAAGCTGGTGATTACTTGCCTCAGTCAACTTTTCATTTAACATTGGATTACTGTAATGAAGGCAGGGTAATTGCTTCAAGTAACTCAGCACTATAATTTGACTATTATTTGTATTTTTTGATTTATATCGTTAGACTATACTGTATGAATATATATAGGATAAAGTTTAATGCCGCAACAAAATCATGCAGCTAATGCGAAAGATGCCATCAAAATATTGCTTAAAAATGAATTGCTCTATGTGGAAAAAGCAAACATTAAGCCTGTTATCGAAGCTAAAGATGCAGATGGTAAGTATAAGTATACAGCTAGAAGTATTGCTTTTGTTTTAGCTTATAAGGATGAAGGTTTTGTAAAAAAAATGTTAAGAGAATTGTTTTTTATAGGCCTAAATCTTAAAGAAGGTATAGATAATACAAAAACAGAGTCGTGTGAGTTATCAACAAGAATTGAAAATATTATAGCTTATTTAGCCAATTTTTTAGATTTAGATAGGGAGTATTTTTCAAGATTAATGGGCGTAAATCCACGTCATATGCGTGTTGTTATTGGCATTTATAAAGAAAAAAAGATATTAACAGAATATTTATCAACAAAATTAAGTGTAAAAATTGATGTTTTGAGAGAGCATCTAACTGCATGTTACAATTATACAGTGATACATGAGTCAGATGATTCGCTGAGACCACAACAAATAACAAAACTAAAGCCATATATAAAGGAATTAAGGTATATAAATATATCTCGACCTGGTTTACAACTTATTTTAATAATGATCAAGGAAGAGATGAAACAAGATGCTTCATTAGCGGTTGTTGCGATGATACATTTACTTGGACATTTCAGTGGTGTGCCTTTTGAAATAAGCAAAAGCCTATTTCGAGCAATGTTATTAGAAAATGGTAATGAGTGGATTGCTGATACATTTAAAATATTTTTAGATCCTGTTTTGGATGTGTTGAAAAAACAGGGTGCGCCAGAGTATTATAAAAAAACAATCGTAGGTATTCAAAACTTATGTATTAAAATAAGCAGTGATAATCAAGATCGAGATAGTTATTGTTCTAACGAATTCAATCAGTTTGTGAAAAATTTAACGAGCTTAAACCATTCAATTATAGACCTAAGTGGGCAAACAAGTAGTGACAATAATGAGGAATGTTTGGAAGATAGTAATGTAATTGTGATAAGTGATTGTGATGAAGATGCTCATTGTTCAGAGAATGCAATCAAATCATATATTAATCATAATGAGTTACTTTATATCAGATTAGATAAAAACGTTAATATTATAGATGTAATTAAGGCTAAAAATGACAATGGTGGTTATGAATATACTGCCCGAAGCATTGCGCTAGTGAGTAGGCGTTTAAGCAACAAGCGGAAAAATATTCTTACTAGTATGATTATTAAAGCGATGGAGCTTAAAAAAGAGCTTGAGCTTGAAATTGATGAAATTAATGGGAGTCAATTAGCAGAGCTGCTTGCAAGAATTAGAAATATTATTGCTTATATGGTCTACTTTTTGAATATGGATAATATCATTGAAAAAATATTTTGGGTTGATCCCGATGATAAAACAAAAATATCAGAGCAAATTAAAGAATGGCTGCAATCAGATGGCATAGCTCAAAATATTACCTTTAATGATCTGAAGCTTTTTCAAGATGAATGTAACCAGGATATGTTTAAAATTGAGCAGGAGGATGTTTTAAATACTAGGGTCCAAATAGAAAAATTAAAAATATGTATACAACAAATTAACCATATTAATGACTCACGTATTACATTGGCGTCTATGTTGAGCAATATAAAAGCAACAGTTCAGGGTGATAAAGCATTAATGACTGTGGTCATGACGCAATTTTTAATGTGTTCAATTGAAATAAAAGATAACAAAAATGTCAATAACAACCTACATTCTCTCATAGTGACTTCAGGTAATATATGGATATCTTGTGAAATCACTGAGCTCATACCATCTATGTTGGAATTAATGGCAAAGCAAGCTGTTCCAGAAAAGTTGTCGAAACGGTTAAAATATATTGATAATGTGTGTAAAAATCCTTGGGGATATGATAAAGGACTTAAAGATAAACCCGCTCTATATGCAAAAAGAACAAGTGACTTTTTTATTGCAAGGATTCTATATAAAAAAGGGCGTATGGTATCAATTGACCTGATTAATTATATTCAAATAAATTATTTTAGGAAAGTGGTTTTTTTTAACGTTAGAAAATTTAATAAGGCTATAGAAATAATTAAAGCTAAAGATGAGGGTGGGTCATTCAAATATACAGCTAGAAGTATAGCAATGACGGTTGCTTGTATGGCTAAGGTTGTAAGAAACGTCTTTTTAAGAAGGTTGATTGGGCGCATTATTGCCCACAAGAAAAATGAAGCTTATAAGATGGAATTCGAATTATTTGACAGATGTAAAAATATTATTGCCTATATGATATTTTTTTTAGATTTGCAGGGTAATTTATCTCAAATATTACCCAGTGGATTCTTTGATTCTCGGTTCTGGTATCGTGATTTTGAGAAAAGAGTAATGCCATCAGGTGTGGTGGGTCTAATTGATAAAGATGACTTTGCAGCTTTTATTTCAGAATGTGGACGCTATGAAATTCCTGAAAAAAATAATGAATCTGAAAAAAATAAAATGGAAAAACTAAAGGCATATGTACATATCATATGTAATTTGAGCAAACCTGGAAGCCCGAAATATCTTTTGGAAAAATTTAAGCGTGACTTAGTTGAAGATCCTCAGTTAATAGTTATAGTGATGGCATATTTTTTTGTAAGTTTAGGTAGGTTGGTGGCTGAAATGTCAGAACTAAAGAAGCGTTTTGGTGAAGAGCTTATAAAAGATGAAAACACGGACTTGCGAGTGTTAATTTTAAGGCATTGTTCTTATGTGATAGAGGAGTTGGAGGCGCAGCAGGCACCAAAAATTTACTCAACAAGGATTCGTGAAATTATTAGTGTTTGTCTTATTCCTGAGAGTTACTGTACTAAATATAATAACGTCACACCGCTCTGTACTGATTTAACCGATAATTCACAAGTGGCTTCAAAAAGTGATGCTGCAAATGCTAAACAGCTAAATAGAAAGCGTAAGCATAAAGCACAGCGTAGTCATACAGCTCAGAAGCGTGTAAGAAGGACTCGGTTGTTTGAAATGCGCCCTAGTTTACCTGTAGTTGCTAACAGATTAGATAATATTTCGTTAAGTGAAGAAGAAGTTAGTAGCGACGATAGTGGTGATAGTTCATTGGATCCATTCAATAATATGGCATCGTTTCCCAACTCACAGGATTCCTCGATAAGATGGAATCATCCAGTTTTAGATAGAAATAGGCAGCCCATGGTAGAAGACGATGCTTTATTTGCAGGGTTAAACAATAGTGCTCTGGAAAATTATGAGCAAAACAATGAACCATACTTAGATAGAGTTGATCATTCGGGTGATTTGAGGTTTGCTGAAAATGATGCATCTGGTTATTTTTATAATAATGATCACTTGCTTGCTGAAGATGATTTAAACAATGGTGTTGATTTTAATTTAAATAGCCCAGGTATAACTCCTCTTGATAATAGCGGCTATAGGTTCGATGAGAGTAATTTTCCAAGCGATAGCCATAGACTTTGGCATGTTGGTGCTGATAACTCACGGTTAGGTGCTATAAATCAAAGCGATGGCGCCCAGTTGAGTGATGAGCTTAGAGACTTTTTATTTCCATAAATTAAAATATTATATCAACTTATTGGAGTGATACAAATGCCACAACACAGCTATAATAATAATTCTATGAATGCAATTAAACCAATGATTCATAATGAATGGCTTTATATAAGGTTTGGTTCAAGCAATAATATTATGGACGTTATCAACGCTAAAAATGATAGTGATTGCTATCAGTATACTGCCAGAAGCATTGCCCTAGTAATTTGTTTTTCACACAATAGTCTGAAAATATGTCTTAGAAAAATAATTATTAAAGCGATGGGAATTGAGCAAGAAGCAACTAATGAGAAACGGTCAATAGTTTTGTTTGAAAGGATTAAAAATATAATTGCTTATCTAGTTTACTTTTTAGATATCGAGGATATTATAGAAACAGTATTTTTCTCTGGTTGCACGTCTAAAGCGCAAAGATTTAAGCAATTTAAACAATGGTTGCCGAAAGATGACATAGCTCGAAGTATTTCTCTAGTTGATTTGGTGCGTTTTAAAGACACATGTAACCAGTCTAAATTTATAATTGAACAAGAGGATATTTTAGAATCAAGAAAACAAGTAAAAATAATAAAGAAGTGTTTACAAGTAATTAAGTGTTTTGATAGAACTCCAAATAGTCTGGTGTCTATTTTGAAAGATATAAGTGACGCTGTCCAGAATGATGCAACATTAATGGCTGTAGTCATGGTACAATTTTTAATGTATTTGGTTGGATTAAGTCCTGCTAAAGCAATCAATGAATGCCTAAGTTCCGCAATATTAAACAAGGGCAATATATGGATAGCTTGTGAAATAATAAAATACATACCATACGTTATGGAATTAATGGCAAATAAAGATCTTCCGGAAGGCTTGTTAATGCGATTAAAGTCTGTTGATAATGTGTGTAAAAACCCATGTGAATATTGTAAAGAAATTAAAAATAAACCTGCTGAGTATGCAAAGAGATCGAGTGATTTTTTTTCTGAAATGGTTCAATATAACAATGGTCGTATGGTCTTAATTGACTTGGTTATTAATATTAAAATAAAGTATTTTGGGGAAGCAGTTTATTTAAATACGAAGAAATTTGATAAGGTTATAAAAATAATTCATGCTAAAAATAGAAATGGTTCATATAAGTATACTGCTAGAAGTATAGCAATGAATGTTGCTTGTATATCAAAGGATACAAGAAATAGATTTTTGAAAAGATTGCTTAAGCACACATTCGTTCACAAGCAAAAAAGCAATAACCAGAAACACTTAGTGTTATTCACAAGATATCAATCTATTGTTGCATATATGGTTTATTTTTTAAATTTGGAGGGCGCTGTATTCCAAGTATTTCCTAAGGTAATCTTTAACAAGCAGTACAAGTTTAAGGAATTTATAAGTAGATTGTTTCCACCAGATTTGGTATCTACTATCACAAAAGAAGATTTTGAAAAATTTATTTCAGAGTGTGGATGCTATGAAATTTCTGAAAAACATGATGTGGTTGGAAAAAAGCGAATAGAAAAACTAAAGGCATATGTGCATATCATATGGAATTTGGACAAACCTGGAAGTCCTCTTTTAGAAAAATTTAGGCGTGACTTAACTGAGGATCCTCAGTTAATAGCTATAGTGGTGGCACATGTTATTGTATGCTTTGGTAGAATGAACACTGAAATGATGGTATTGAAGTTGTATTTGGGTAATGAGCTTATAAAAGACGAAAACACGCACTTGCGATTATTGATTTTAAGGCATTGTTGTTATGTTATAAAACTGATGCAAGCACAGTTGGCACCTAAGGATTACGTGAGAAGGATTCATGAAATTATAAGCTTGTGTCTTATACCTGAGAAATATTGTTCTACAAATAACAGGGACGTAGCTCACTGCATTGATTTAACCGATGGTTCTTTAATGGCTTCAAATGATGATTCTGCAAATGCTACACTGTCAAATAGAAAGCGTCAGAATGATGCACAATCTAGATATCTATCTCAGAAGCGTGCAAGAAGATCTGGGTTGAATGAATTTGCTTCCATTTCGCAGATGACTTTGATTGGTCATTCGGCTGAAAGTATAAACAAATCAGCCAATATAAATTTTGGTGAAGAAGAGCAAACTGCAGAAGCTATTATTAATGACGGTTCTTGGGATCGGTGCATCGATAGCTTAGATGTTGAGCCGTATGAAAAAAATAATGCTCCAGTGGCTGCGCCAAGCCAAAGCTCTTCAGCAACCTTATGGCGACAGGCTGGGTTGCAGTTGTTAAATGATGTGTGTGGTGATTCTAATGATGATCACGATGCAGGCTTTGAGACATTTCGACAAGCGCTAAATATGTTATCTTCATAATTACGACTTAGGAGATTTGGTTTCAGAAGATGATGAGGAGCCCTCAGATGAGCAAGTGCTGCTGCCATTTTTAGACTTGCTCTTAGGGGTCATGAGAGCAGTATATGATCTGACAGAGGGTTGGTTAGCATTGGTTAATCGCCTTAAATCAGCTTGAAGTCTTGTAACTACCATTTTCTGTGTTTGTTCAGGTAGTTCGTCAAGTTCACCCATATGTTTAAGCGTTCCTCTAATAAGTTTCATTAGCGTTTGTTGGTTGGGTTGAGTGGTTGCACAATTGTATTTGGAAAAAGATGCCTGAATAGATTCATGTAATGTCTGGCTCCATCGGTTAACCATCAGAATTAAATCTTGTTGTGTAAATTGATTGTTAAAAAAATGACTTAAGATGTTTGTATGGTCGAGGAGCAGTGGCTGATCGGCCTGATAGGTATTGGCTTCCTTGTTCATCAGTAAAATATTTCTAAACTGAAGTGCCATTTGTTTAACGTGATTCGGTCGTGTTGTTTTGTTTGTAGTTAGGCCTCTAATAATATGGGTGTTCCGTAATTTTTTAAGAAAGGCGTTTGTAAGTGTGGTTGGAATGGGTTTACCTGTAAGCATACAAATACCCAGAAGAAAATGGATAGGCAGGTGATTTGTTCTCAGTGTCTTCAATTGTTGAGGCACCCCAGGCATTGCGTTGGTTGTATAGTTATGTGCAGGTAGCGCTATAGGTTTAGGCAAAAGCTTTATGTTTGGAGCCGCCATAACTTGATTAACAAGCCATTCATATTGATCTGCTCGGAATTGTTTTGTGAATAATTGAAGTCCTAAAGCCCAGTCAGCGCCTCCATCATGGCCTAAGCGAAAATAAAGAGGGTCTTTTCGCATTACGGTTGCTGTTGCTGCAGCAAACGTATTTAGTAAATATTGATTTTGGGTGAGTTTTTCTTCTGAAATATTAAGGTGCTGAGCGAAGTGTTTGAGAAGTGTTGTGCTTATATCTGAGAAAGACTGCGTATCACCCACTGTATGTAGGCGCAACCCAAGTTGAGTAACAAGCGCAGCAGCAAAAGGGTTGTCATAATATTCGAAAAGACGTTTGGCTGAGGCTCTCAATGCTTCTTTTTTTGAGCTGTGTATGTATGCCACAGCTGCTATTAGCGCAACAAATAAAACTGATATGGTGATGCCAGTGATCCATTTGGTGGGTGGAGTAAGCGCATCCGCATTGTCGTTGTTAGGAGAGGGGGTAGAGTTTGCTCGAAGCTGTTGGGCACCTGCTGGACTTATCATTAGCAGCCATATTAGCTTAAATATTCGCGTCATTTGTTCATTAGATGGTTGTGACATTGTTTGCTCTTACCTCAGGTTGTTGATACAACCGATGATAGTATGTCCTTATGGTGGTACGTTTAATGTCCCTGTTAAACGCGTTTCTTTGTTGGGCGAATGACACCTATGTGCACTGCCGTTGTCTCAATAATTTCTTCACTCACGCGCACCTTCCTGCTTATCATCATAGATACAAGAATGAATAAGTATATCGGGTGTACATATGCTGTCTATACGTAATTATTACGGAAAATATATTTTCTTAATTGAATCATGCAGATAAGCTCTTGGTCAGTCAGTGTTTTAGATAATAATCATGATGCATACTTTATTATGAGTGAGGCTCGATTCAGTGGTGAATCTTATGGTAAGATGTGTATCTCAAGCCCCATAAATGAGCACGGTAACCCTAACATGATGACAAAAAGGAATTTATTAGCAATCATCATGTGTTTGGTGCCTATATTGGCGTTTGGTCAGGTGCAAATTCAAAATATCCGTGTCAATAATTTGCGCAGTAAATTGCAATATGTGGTTGATCTGACGGGCATGGTGCCAGTCACCGAGCATATTTACCACCATCCTTATCGTAAAGTTTTTTCCTTTTACCATGCTAGGTTAGGGCGACAAATAAGCACTGGGCATTTGTCTAATTCAATAATCAGTGGTGTGAAAGTGCAGGCTGGCCATAATCGAGTATCGATTGGCTTTCATTTTCATAGTATTCATACGGTTCATGCCAGTTTTTGGTCGGCTAATGGTGCAAAGGGTACGCGTTACGTCATTGATATTCAGAAGCATTCGAGTGGCAGGGTTAGTGGCTCGCAAGTGAATTTTAATCGTGGAAAGGCGATTAGTGAGTTTAAGCACCGATATGGTGCCAGTATTAATCATTTTGTAAGTGAGCATATTGGTGGGGTGAAAGATACGGACCCCGGTCTTGCTGCGCAAACTGGGGCGTCGGAAAAAAGAGGACATATTGGGGGTTCTGTTAAAAGTAGGCAGGTGGGTCAACCAGGTCCCGGCTCGCCTTCGGCGTCCGGGATGACAGGTAAATATAAAAAAGGCCTACTTTCACCTCGTGGGGATTTTGTGCCAACAAAAAGACATGCGCAGCATGCAACAAGCCCTTCAGCTCCAAAAGCTGACGAAACATCAGTGCAGCTACCGGTCGTCACCAATCAAAACTTTAATGAAAAAGCAAAGCGCTATAGCTCTAAAATTATCGTAGTCATCGATCCCGGCCACGGCGGCAAGGATCCGGGTGCAACCGGTCCACGTGGTACGCATGAGAAAAAAGTTGTTTTAGCGATCGCCAAAAAGTTACAAAAAGAAATTAATAGTTACCCAGGTTTTAAAGCGGTATTAACGCGCGGCGATGATCGCTATTTAACACTGCGTTATCGTTTGGCTTTAGCGCGTGACTATCATGGTGATATGTTTGTGGCGATTCATGCCGATGCCTATATTAATGCATCAGCGCACGGGGCATCAGTTTTTGCATTATCATCTCGTGGCGCAACCAGTGAAGCTGCGCGTTGGTTGGCGCAACGTGAAAACCAATCTGAATTGATGGGTGGTGTCGATTTAGCTGATAAAAACCGTACTTTGCGTTCCGTGCTGATTGATTTATCGCAAACAGCAACCATTGGTGCTAGCTTAAAAATGGGTTCAGGTATTATTACTAATTTACGAACTATTGTGCCGATGCATGCAAATCATGTTGAACAAGCAGCATTTGTGGTATTGAAATCACCTGATATCCCATCGTTATTGATTGAAACTGGATTTATTTCCAACCCAACTGAAGAGCAGCAATTGATTATGCGCTCGCATCAACAAAAACTGGCGCAAGCCATCGCTAAAGGAATAGTGCATTACTTTAAGACGCATCCACCTCGTGGAAGCGCATTAGCAAATCAAAATTAAGGAGCGACTATGCCTATTCAAGTCTTGTCTAAACAGCTGGCAAATCAAATTGCTGCAGGTGAAGTGATCGAAGGTCCGATGTCTGTCGTCAAAGAGTGTGTGGAAAATGCGATTGATGCGCAGGCCAGTCAAATTACAATTACTCTAGAAAAGGGCGGTCATTCGCGTATTCAAATCGTCGATAATGGTTTGGGAATGAATAAAACCGATTTAGAAAAATGTATTCTGCCGCATGCTACTTCGAAAATCAGTCAATATAATGATTTGCATGCCATTGGTACTTTGGGTTTTCGTGGTGAAGCGCTGGCTAGTATCGCTTCTGTCGCCGAATTATCTATTACATCTAAAACCAAAGATATGGAGCATGCGTTTAAAGGGCATGCTAAACCAACACCAACTGGTTGTGATACCGAATGGGCCATTACGCCTGCTTCTCATTTAACCGGTACAACTATTTGTGTAGAAGATTTATTTTATTTAACACCCGCGCGTAAAAAGTTTATGAAAAGTGAGCGTACGGATCTAAAAAAAATTAAAGAATGGATAGAGACATTAGCACTAACGCAGTGGGATGTGGGTTTTACTTTGATTCATGAAAGTAAAAAGAAATTGGTTTTGCCTGCAGCTGATTCATGGGAGCGCATAGAGCAACGTATTGCCACTATATTAGGCGAAACGTTTTTAAAGCATGCAATGTATATTGATCACAAAGCTTCTGGCTTACGCCTCCATGGCTGGATTTCAATGCCGCAATATGATCGTGGTACGCCAGATCAGCAATATACGTTTGTTAATCACCGGCATATTAGAGATAAGATTATGATAAAAGCGGTGAAGCAGGCTTATCAGAAATTATTATTTCACGGGCGTCATCCAGCTTATGCTTTATATTTAGAATGTGATCCAAAGTTAGTCGATGTGAATGTACATCCAACTAAATCGGAAGTGCGTTTTGCTGATTCAAGATCGATTTTTCAGTTGATCCATAATGCTTTGAGTAAATCTTTAAAAGAAGTACCTGTTTATGTGACGGATCGTACCACAAGCCAGGATGCTCTAGACAGCAATCAAACGCTCGAAGCTCCAAATAATTTCGACGCCCCGGTTTGCGCAGCAAGACCAGGGTCCACATCTCCACAGCACCATCCTCAAGAAGAAGTCGCCATTCTCGAAAAGCCTGCTGTTGAATCTTACCAACCACCAATCATGCAGCAACAGCCATATGCCATGAAACAGCCGCTAGCCGATTATCAATTAAGCTTAAAGCCAGAAAAAACTGTGGTAGAGCAAGCCGCACAACAACAGAAAAAAGATCTGGGCCACGCCATTGCGCAGTGTCATCATCGCTATATCTTAGCGCAAAATGATTTAGGTTTAATTGTGGTAGATCAGCATGCCGCGCATGAACGCATCTTATTTGAAAAACTTAAAGCGCAAGGTATGCATGAGGGAAGCAAGCAAAAGTTACTCATTCCCGAAGATATCGTTTTAGAATCGTTTGATCCAGAGTTAGCCAATATCTTTAGAAAACAGTTTGAGGCTTTTGGTTTTGATACACAATTAAATACCACGGGTATAACTATTTTATCGATGCCAAGTTTATTGAAAAATTTAAAACTGAATGAATTGCTGCAAGAATCATGGCTAACATGGCTGCATGAAGAAGGTAGGGAGCAAAAAATAGATTATATAATAGATCGCTTATTAGCAAACATGGCGTGTAAAGCAGCTATTAAAGTGAATCATCCGCTTAATATCGTGCAGATGAATGCGATTTTGCGTGATATGGAAAAAATACCTTATGGTGGTTTATGTAATCATGGAAGGCCAGCGGTGCGGTTTTTTGATTTAGATAGTATGGATAAGTGGTTTTTGCGTGGCCAATAAGGGTAAATCACAATTGAGTGGGCGATAGCTTTGTTAAAAGTTCCCTCAAAATCCTCATTTACGCATAAGTAAACTGCGGTTTTTCGCTCACTTTTGCCTCGCTCTCGCCTCACTCAATTGCGATTTACTAAAACATGAGTGGGCGTAGCTTTGTTAAAAGCTCATTTAAAAACCTCTCCACACTGTTATTCTCCCTGGGGAGAGTCAAAATCTTTGATTTTGGAGAGGGGGAATATATAAAAATTGCTATTCAAACCTATTCAACTATAATCCTTTATATAATTAATCTTAAAAGGCACCAAACTTGGCTGAAGCGAATCAACTTCCTGTTATTATAATCATGGGGCCTACAGCCTCTGGTAAAACACAGTTATCGATTGATCTTGCTGCAGCTTTGCCTAATCCCTGTGAAATCATAAGCGTTGATTCTGCTTTAATTTATAAAGGTATGGATATTGGTACGGCTAAACCTACAAAAGAAGAGTTGGCTCAAACACCTCATCACTTAATTAATATTTGCGAACCAACTGAATCTTATAATGTTTCTGAGTTCCTTAAAGATGCTGATCGCTTAGTTGCCGAGATGCATCAAAGAGGCTGCATTCCCATTTTAGTTGGTGGCACCATGATGTATCACAATGCTTTTATAAATGGGCTGGCTGCGTTACCTGAAGCTGATAAGGCTATTCGTAATCAAATAGAAAGTGAAGCTAAAGAAAAAGGCTGGGAATGTTTGCACCAAAAATTAATGCAGATAGATCCTATATCAGCAAAACGTATTAATCCAAATGACTCTGTCCGCATTACGCGGGCTTTGGAAGTATTTCAAATCACTCAAAAATCATTATCTGAATTGCAGACTAACACCAACCGTGAGCATGCTTATCCATTAATTATTGTTAATGTGATGCCTAAATCACGAAAAGTTTTACATGATCGTATTGAACAGCGATTAAAACTAATGTTTGAAGCAGGCTTTATAAAAGAAGTGGAGGCTTTATTGCAAATACCTCAGATTAATTTAGATAGCGCTGCAATGCGTTGTGTGGGCTATAGGCAAGTCGCTTCTTATTTAAAGGGTGAAATAAGCTTAATAGAAGCCGAGAATAAAGCTTTATTTGCAACAAGGCAGTTTGCAAAACGGCAAGTCACTTGGCTTAGGCGCTACTTTCCGGATGTTTTTACTTTATATTCTGATGAATCTGAAGATTTATTAAAAGATTTTTTTAAAAAGTTCCAATATTTAGCATAAGCGTGTAATCCATTGACTCTATTCTGGGGATTTTTAAATAATTTATAATTATTTTTTTGTGATTTTTTATTTAATTTAATTCAAATATTATAAATTATATTTAAATTTTTTATAAATATTAAAAAACAAAAAAATATAAAATATTTTAAATTTTTTCAATAAAAGTTATCAAAAAACAAAAAATATTAACTTATTTAAAGAAATGTTGCATAAATGTTTGACATTTAATATTACATGTTGTATTTATTAGATTGGTGGAAACAAAAACAACATGGAGCTCGTTATGGCACTATCACCGGCACTTAAGCGTGCGCAAACTCGTTTAGCAAAACTTCTTAAAGAAGTGACTGCTGCAAAGAAACGCGTCGCTGAGTTACAAAAGAAAGAAAAGCAAGCTGCTGCTAAGAAAAAAGCTGCTAAGAAAACTTCTACTAAGAAGCGTACTACAGCTAAGAAAAAGCCAGCTGCTAAGAAAAAAGCAACTGCTAAAAAAGCACCTGCAAAACGTAAGACTGCTAAAAAAGCACCAGCTAAGAAAAAAGCTGCTGCTAAAAAAGCACCTGCGAAGCGCAAGACTGCTAAAAAAGCACCTGCTAAGAAAAAAACAGCTAAGAAAACAACTAAACGTAAAACTGCTAAGAAAAAGTAGTTTAACAACTGTTGTTATCTAGTTAATGATTTAAATCTTCGGATTAAATATCATGCCCGGTTGAGAAATGGATTTATCCACCGAACATCCGGGTTTTTTTATGCCTAAAGAATAATAATGTTTGGTTTTTTTAGGTTTCAATATTGCTGCTACTCAGCAAGCAAGGTACTAGTCAAAATTTTTGATTTTGGTGAGGAGAAAATTAATTCCGTTTAGTAGAATTATGCCAGCTAAGTTTTTCACTTAAATTAGTAAAATAATGGTAATCTTTACCGTGAATCAATTTTAATTTCTTATTAGCTTGTTTGATTTGGCAATGCATCGCGCCGTCAAAATTATATTGTACCTGACCATCAGCGCTGATAATCGCTTCAGCATGGTTGCCATCTAAGCGTATATCAATAGTATGATCAGCGCTAACAACCAGTGGGCGATTGCTGAGCGAATGTGGAAACATCGGTACTAGAGCTAAAGCATTGGTTTGTGGCTCTAAGATAGGGCCTCCAGCAGATAATGCATAAGCTGTAGAACCTGTTGGTGTCGCGACGATGTAACCATCCGCACGTAAGTGACAAATGCGTTGATCTTGAGTGGATACATCAAACTCAAGCATGTGCGTAGCCTGTGTATGTGTTAATACGATATCGTTTAAAGCGCGCATTGAATGAATGACTTGTTGATTTTCTATTAAGTCAGCCTCTAAAACTAATCTTTCTTCTGCAATATAATCACCGTCTAACAATTTATTTAAATTATCTAGTTGAGTAGCCGGTAGGGCAGTAAGGAAGCCTAAGTGACCGCGATTAATGCCTAAGATGGGTAGGTCATTATCTAGCGCTAACATGGCGGCTCTTAGTAATGAACCATCGCCACCTACGGCGATAAGTAAATCACAATGCTGATTTAAATTGGCATCATCAACAACTTCTGTGTTGATATGTGGTAATAAGCTTTTTGTTTGTGGTGTAATGCAGATTAGTCGGCCTGATTTTTCTAAGCAATCTACAAGTTTGGGCATAAATTCTGGTGTTTCAGGGTGCAAATAATCGCATAAGATGCCGATTCTTTGGAATGATGTAGTCATAGGGCCGATCCTAAGTGGTTTTATTCTATGGTAGGTTTATGAGCGACTAATTGCAAGTTGCTTGCTAGTATATTTTCCCCTCCCCAAAGCATAACACGCTTTGACTAGCGCTTCGCCTTTTCTCCTGAAAGGGCTTGCACTCCAATTTGGCAACCTGCCTCCCATTTTTTTATCACAAAAATCCCAAGGGGGAATGACTACTACTGGCAGGCGAGGCAAAATTTTTGGTTCACCGCTTAACTGCTGTTCTCCCTTGGGAGGGTTAAAATCTTTGATTTTGGAGAGGGGGAAGGGTATTAACGCTTCTTATTAACTCTAGCGATGCCCCAATAATCAACTCGGTTAACATCATGTTGCTTTAGCAACTTAGCCATCGCATTCAACGTACTACCAGTCGTCATCACATCATCAATAAGTGCAATATGCTTTGGCAACTGTTTAGCTTTTTTGATAAAAAAGGTATTACTTAAATGCTGTTTACGATCACGAGCATTTAATAAGGATTGGTGCGCTTTTTGGTTAGAGCACTTAATGATATCATCCAAACGATTAATTTTAAACTGTTTAGCAATTCTTTTGCTTAACTGCATAGCCTGATTAAAACCACGTTCTTGACAGCGTTTTTTAGAAATAGGCACTGACATAATAGCATCAGGTAGTTTTTCTAACTTGGTTTGCTTAATCCTGTTGATCAAGGCATCGCTAAAAAAGCGTTCATAAAGCAAATTGCCATTAAACTTCCACGCTTTGATCATATGATCAATAGGGCGCAAATATTCAAAACAAAAAACACTTTTTTTTGCTAAACAGTGGTTAGGATCATGCCGGCAATCATAGCATAATCGATAAGACTGTTTGTTGAGTGGCATGGCACAACGTATGCATGCATCTTTAAGCCAAGGCAAATGAGTTTGGCATAGCTTGCAAATGCGCTCATCGCCACGATAATACTGATTGCAAGTTAAGCAACGATATAATAATAACCGACTACGAATATACATCTTAAGCCTTGTTAGCTAATAATTTGTAAATAGCTTAACGGTGATATGACTTCTTGGCTTGGGTAAAAAATACTAAAGGGTTGTATTGTTTGGTGGGGAGGTTGAGGTGGTGCTATTGCCCTCCTTATATTCATTTTTGGTTTCTAAACATGTGCATCTGTCCCACGATCTTCAGAAAAAACCTTTTGAGGTCTGCCTTGGCATTGTTACTTAAATAATGGATAATAAGAGTTTGTTTTTAACGTATGATTGAATCATGAAGCACTATTTATTAAAAAAACCAAACTATAAGCCGGCAACTGAATTCTATTTATGGAAGATATTAGCCCAAGGGCTGATTGCTCGCTTAAAACGCATTAATATCACACCAGAGTCCATTTTGGTGATTGGGCCTGCAAGTGATTTAACGAAATATTTGCAATTAACTTATCCTAAAGCAAATATCAAAGTAGTTATAGATGCCTGGGAATTTTCAAAAAAGCACTATGATGTGGTAATAATAAACGCGGTGTTGGGGTGGTTTAATGCCCCAGCAGCGCTGATTGAAGATGTTTATTCGGCTTTGAATGCAAATGGTTTATTGATGCTAAGTACGCTAGGGCCAGCGACATTAAATGGCTTGCAAATGGCCGCTGTGAAAATGGGGTGGCAGCCGCGCGTGGATGCTTTGGTGGATATGCATCATTGGGGAGATTGTTTATTAAAAGCTGGGTTTTCTGACCCAGTGATGGATAGAGAAGATGTAAACATATGCTTTAGTAATCCTAGAGATTGGTTTAAAGATTGGCGAGGTTTAGGTTTGCAAGACCCTTCAGAAGCGGCTTGCCAAGCTTTGATAACCTCAAAAGCGTGGCAGACATATTTAGATTTAGTTCATCTAGAAAAGCACCAGCCATGGGAGGCGCTTTTTGAATGTTTGTTTGGTCATGCTTATAAACCAGCTGTTGAGAAGCAAAAGGTTACCGAAGAGGGTGTGGTGATTAGCTTGGATGCATTGAAAAAAACACTGTCATCCCAGGTTTGACCCGGGGCCTATCAGATCAACTGCTTATGCAACAAGATCCCGGTTTGCTTTGCTTCCGGGATCCACGTATTAATCTTTATGACTCTTCCCTTGATATGCCACAACAAAAATGCCAATAATAATTAAAAGCGCTGCAGCGCCACTGGCCAGCGATAAGCCTTCATGGAAGAAAACCCAGCCCCATAGCAAACCAGTTAAAGAAACCATACCTCCAACTAGACTATAAAAAATAGCACCAGCAATTTGTAGGATTCTAAATAAAATAATATAGCTAATAGAAGATAGAATGATCTCTAAAATAATCGCCCAGTCTTGAGGCTGCAAAGGAAAGTGTAAACTATAAAAATCATGGCCAATGAACGTTGCTGGCGCCACAAAAATAGTAGAAAAGATCAACATGCCGCAGGCGATATTTAAATCGCTAGCATCATTAGGCCTATATTTAACGGCAAAAATAGCCATAGCTGCAAAACTAATGGGTACTAATAAACTAAGCCATACCCAATGTGTTTGCGATAAATTAAAAATATGATTACCTGGCCAACTTAAAATAAGTAATCCGCCAAAGGTTAATAACACGCCTAAAGCACGAAACCATTTAAAGCCTTCAACCCCTAAAGAGATCGCCAATAAAAAAGTAAAAATCGGCACTGTGTTAACAACCACGGCTAACAAACCCGCAGGTAAATGTGGTGATGCTAAATACATTAAGCTATTCGGAAAAGCGATGCCAAATAAACCTAATATTGCATAATAGCGCAGATGTGGCCAATCAAATTTAATGCGATGTTTAGGGAAAATTAATCCTAATAAAATTAAAAAAATCGATGGCCCAAGCGATTGCCAAAACGAATAGCCTAAAGATGGTACATGGTGGGTGGTTGCAAAGTGAGCGATGGAATATCCCGACCCCCAAATTAGACCTAATAATAGGAGTAAACCTATGGATTGAAATGATTGTTGTGTATTATCTGACATTTAAGGCTCCTAATGCTTAGGACAAAGATGAGGGCATTATTATATAAAGTATGGTGAATAGCAAATGCTTCGCTTTTAAATAGTTGTTATTCGGGGTTGAGAAGGCTTCCAGAGTATGAGAAAGTAGGTACCTAAAATCTTGTTCAGAGGAGTTATGATGCGTTTATTTTTAAAATCTATGGGCGTGGCTGTTTTGGCTGCTATGGTGAGTGTGGCTGCAGCTGATCCTAGCTATGTGCAAGCGTTGCCAAGTAATAACAGTGCCGCACATACTGATGCGGCAATTAATCAAACTAACCAAACGGGCAACGATGCCTTTGGTCAGCAAATTGACCAGATTCAGCCTATTGATGCAAGTAAAGCTAAAGCGGCGCCAACTGCGCAAACACAAACTACCTCAGCGGCAACACCTGCAGTTGCTGCATCGTCAATGGATCAATCAGCGCAGAATACTTTATTATTATCACGTGTGATGCAGGTGAATCAAGATTTCTTAAATTTTCAAAGTAAGGCTAATAGTCAAATGACTGAGCTACAAACAGCGAATCAGCAGCTGGCTCAGCAGGTGTCTACTTTAGCTACACAATTGCAGCAAGTACAAAATCAAGTTACTAGTATCTCACAAGGTTCAGCTAATAATGCAACCACAGCGCAAGTGCATACTTTAAGTAATATTGAAGATGAAATTGGTGTAGTGCCATTTTATATTATTGCGGGTATTTTTATTCTATTAGTTGTGATTATTGTTTTATTACTTTTGCCACGTAAAAAGTCTGTTGTAACAGAGGCGCCAAAAGCAGATGTAAAATCTGATTATGATTATTTATCAACTAAAGAAGCTATTCCAGCTAAGTTAGACCTGGCGCGTTCTTATATTGTAATGGAAGACTTTGATGCGGCCAAAAAAGTTTTGGCTGAGGTGTTAAAAGCTGGCGATGATAAGCAACAAGCGTTGGCAAATGATCTATTAAAAGAATGTGAGCCTAAAAAAGACGATGCCTAAACAAAAATGGGCCATGGGTGTGAGCTATGAGGGCACGCACTATCATGGCTGGCAAATACAAAAAGACTTAAAGCAAACAGTGCAGGAGCAGGTTGAAAAAGCATTGAGTGTTGTGGCGGATGAGCCAATTAACGTGATTTGTGCAGGGCGTACTGATACCGGTGTGCATGCTAGCGGTCAGGTGATTCATTTTGTAAGTCATGCTAATCGTGATGACTATAGTTTTATGATGGGCGCAAATTCTAATTTACCTAAAAATATTAGTATTAACTGGGTGGTTAAAGTTGCAGAAGATTTTCATGCGCGTTTTTCGGCTAAGCGGCGTCGCTATCGCTATGTTATTTTTAATCATAGTGCTAGGCCAGGTATTTTATCAAATCAAGTTACCTGGCAATGTCGTCATTTAGATTTGGATTTAATGCAACAAGCGGCTAATGCATTAATTGGTGAACATGATTTTAGTGCTTTTCAAGGGGCGGGGTGTCAATCTAAATCGCCTGTAAGAACGGTCTATAGCTGTTCATTAAGTCGATTTGGCGATATGATTATTGTGGATATTGAAGCGAATGCGTTTTTGATGCATATGGTACGCAACCTTGTTGGGTCGCTAAGTTTAGTAGGTATGGGCAAGAAGCCAGTCGATTGGTTTGTGGAAGTTTTGCAACAACGAGATCGTAAGCTTGCAGGGCCGACAGCGCCGCCAAATGGTTTATATTTGGTTGATGTGGAATATCCAGAGTTTGAGTTGCCTAAGCAGAATGTAGGTCCGTTTTTTTTAAGTGGGGTCTAGCTGAATGGATCCCGGATAATTGCTGTCGCAATTTCTGGGACGTCGAAGTGGGGTGATGTGTAATTTTGGGCACGTCAAAGGACTAAGAATTATGAGTTGGTTTAAAAGAAAGTCACCACAAAAAGTGGTCACAAATAAGAAGAAAGCAGTTCCAGATGGTGTGTGGACTAAGTGCGATGATTGTCATGAATTTATTTATCAGGCTGATTTAAAAAAGCACTTAAATGTTTGTCCTAAGTGTCAGCATCATCATTATATTTCTGCTGATGATCGTCTAGAGGCTTTTTTTGATAAAGGTGATTTAATAAATATTGCTGAAGATGTTGTGCCTAATGATCCGCTTAAGTTTATAGATAGCAAAAAATATAAAGATCGCCTTGTTGCCGCTAAAAAACAGACTGGGGAGGGTGAGGCATTAATTGCAAAACAAGGCAATTTATTTGGTAAACCAGTAGTCGCAGCTTGTTTTGAGTTTAAATTTATAGGTGGTTCTATGAGTGCTGCGGTTGGTGAGCGCTTTGCCCAAGCTGCTGAGGCTGCCATTGCTGCTAAAAGTCCGTTTATCTGCTTTTGTGCAAGTGGTGGCGCTCGCATGCAAGAAGGTATGTTTTCTTTGTTACAAATGGCCAAAACAGCGGCTGTTATTGGTAAGCTAAATGATGCGAAATTGCCTTATATTACAGTACTATTGCATCCTACTATGGGCGGTGTTTCTGCATCTCTAGCTACTTTAGGTGATATTATTATAGCAGAGCCTAATGCTCTAATTGGTTTCTCGGGTCCTCGTGTCATCGAACAAACCATACGTCAGGTTTTGCCAAAGGGTTTTCAGCGAAGCGAGTTTTTATTAGAGCATGGGGCGATTGATATGATCATACCAAGAAAAGCTATTCGTGCTACATTAGGCGGTATCATCGCTAAGCTTATGCATTACCCTGAGATTGATTTAGAAGAATAAATATTATTAAACTATTAAGAGGTTCGAATGTCGTCACATGTTAAACAAAGAGTGATAGGTGCAATCATATTTATTGCTATTTTAGCTATATTTATCCCGTTGTATTTATCTACAGATATTAGTAAACCCACGATGAGTGATCAGCCACCAGTGGCGCCTGCTATGCCAGTTATTAATTTAAAAATACCAAAACAAATGAGTTTACAAGTATCAGAGCCAAGTGTGGTAAAGGCTGTTAATAAACCTAAGTTAAATGTGATTACTAACAGTTGGCGATTAAAATTAGGTAGTTTCACTTATAAAACTCATAGTGATCGTTTAATCAGTGATCTTAAAAAACAAGGCTTTGAAGCTTATAGTCAGCATAAGACAAATAAAAAAGGCGGTGTGACTTATGATGTCTATATGGGTCCTGCTGTTAGCAAGGTTGAAGCAGTTCAATTGCAAAAACACTTATTGCATGCCTTGGGCATGCCATCAATCATTGTGACATACCCAAAAGAAGAAAAAAAAGGAGCTTAATATGACATGGATGTGGTTGGATTGGATATGCTTAGCGATATTAGCTTTATCAACAATTTTAGCTTTTTTCAGAGGCTTTGTACGTGAAGCTATTTCTTTAGTCACATGGGTGGTATCGTTTTTATTAGCACTACATTATGCTAATTCTATTGGGCAATCCATATTTTCCTCTTTTCATAATGTAAATGTCAGATTTGGTGCTGGCTTTTTAACGATATTTTTTGTTGTGCTAATACTAGGTATGGTTATTAATTTTTTAATTGGCATGTTGGTGAAGGGTACAGGCTTTGGTTTTTTTGATTCATTCTTAGGCGCTATTTTTGGCTTTATTCGTGGAGCTTGCCTAGTCGTTATTCTGATGATGTTTTTAGCCATGCCCTGGATGGATGCTAGTGATTTATTAAGTCGTTCTACTATTGCTACTGCTTGTGCGCCTATTGTTTCATGGGCGATCTCTCATGTGCCTGATGATCAAGCAGTCACTGATAATATGCATCATTTAATATCAGATGATCATAGCTAATTTATCTGGAAAATTGTAGCATTAAATCAATAGCTCTAATCGGATTGCCATTGTTTTTAGTGCTATCTTGTGCTTGTGATGATTGTAATGACCAGTATTTATTGAGCTGATAAATTAACATTATTAAATTTTGGTTATTACCAAGTGTTTGGGCATACCTTAAATAAAGTCTTTTGGAAATCTTCTTGCCAATGACAAATTGGTTTTTTCCTGTTGTTACATTCCCAGTACTATCAAAACTATTTTGACTTTGTATACCAAATTCAGTTAACCCTAAGCCATGTTTAATGGTATCAATAGGGTTACGAAAAGAGCTGCCACCTGAAGAAAATGCAGTAATAAGAGAGGTGCCTGATAATAGTGTTGTGCTACTAGCAGGCTGATTGAATAATAAATAAGAAAGAATATCCATTTGTGACAAAGCTGTGGATGATGAAAATAAATTTATATTTGGATTTTGTAGGGTGCCAGTAATATTGAGCCCGACAATTACGTCGCCACTTTGCTGACTAGAGTCTGGCAATGAAAAAATCTGAATACTTCTTTGACCTCTTAGGTTTAAAGTTGGGTTATTTGCCGGAGATTGTAAGTATGATATTTGTGCTGTTGTTAAATTGACCCGATTATTATTGAATATGATATAGGCTTTATGTAATGTGAGTAAACCTTTAAGTAATAAAGGTGAGTGACTATTTTGGTTTAAAGTTAAGTGCCCTCGTAGGTAACTATTTAAACCCATCCCAGTCAAATTAACACTATGACCAAAATCCAGGTTTAAATTAGAAATAGTATAATGTGGTTGAATGCTACTTTCGTTGTTATAAACAAATTGTATGCTAGAAGAGGGCAGTGTATTGATATCGGTGCTTTTTTGTATTTTATATATGCCTTTAGGTATTTGTACGTTGCCTGAAAGAGAACAGTTAAGATTACTGCAAGAGCCATGCATATCTGGAATGATATCAAATTGTTTATATGGTAGGTTAATAATTTGCACTTGTTTACTGTGTAAGGTCCATTGGCTGTCATAGCTATTTGCGCTTGGGCTGGTAGTGGCCTTGAATGTAATAGGTGTTTTATCAATTGTTGTTTGTGCTTGTAATGACAGTTTTTTTGTTGATGTTATTTTTATAGAGCTGTTATTTAACGATTTATTTAGCGCTGCAATGTAAAGGCTGCCAGGTTGCGAGCCATTTAATTGAATGGTTGGTTTGCTGATGGATCCGTTGAATGATCCTGTGACAGATAGGCTGGATTTAGCAGTTATGGTGGGGCTAAAAGCATTAAAGAGTTTGGATAGCAGAAGCTCTGGAATATGCAAATTAACTTTAGAATTAAAATTTAATAATCTATATTGCTTTAATTGGTTAAAGCTATTTATTTTTGTTTGTAAGTTCAAGCTGCCTAATTCTGTTTTTTTATTTAGTAATGTATTGGCAATGGATAAATTATTTGTTTGATATTTGATTTGAGTATTTAAATGTATAGCTGCTTCATTTGCGGGTTTCATGTTGCTTGATTTGAAATGTATAGTAGCTTTTGAATCAGCTTGTGTAGATAATAGATGTCCGTCTTGACCTCTAGTACTTATTTGGTATGTCCAAAGCAAACCATTGAATAAAGGATTTTGTAATGATTCTGGGTGAAGATTAAAATTACCGCGACTTATGATTTTCCAGTTCTTCGTGGTTGCATAATTGCCTTCAATATAAAGGTTTTGTTTTTGCCAGAACAGGGTAAGTGGTGACCATGAGATACCATTGCTGTTTAGCTGTATGTTAATAGGCTTTTTTAAGCGCCAAATTGCCTTGCCATTCAGAATATTAAGTTTATTTAAGTTGACTATTAAATTGGCGGTTTTAGGGTTGGGATGGCTTTGTGCGGTGCTTGTCACATGTTGATGCCAGGGGGTTATAAAATCCAATTTAAATTGCTGTTTGTTTTGATTTCCTGTAGCACTAATAGCTATGTTTTTTGTTATCAAATTATTGTATTGAAAGGTTTTAAGATTAGTCTGCATGGTGAAGGTGTGATTTTTCGTTGGCTCAATATTCCATTTTGAAATGAATTGATGGAGTGAAATGTTGCCAAGTAAAATTCGTTTAATGTTTATATCGGCATCACCTGATAAAGCTAGATGATGTAAGCTGCCAGTAGTATTAATTACCCCGTTACTATTGGCCATATATTTTTGGATTTTGTTTATTTTAACTGACCAATTAGCATCCCAATAATCTTTATGCTCTATATTTAAAATAATCTTGTTGCTATTGTTGGCGCTATGAATATTGATATGAGTTTGTAATGAGTTTTTGGTGGATAGTTGGAAATTTAAATAACCAGTTAAAGGATCTTTGTGGAATAGATAATGATGAAAATGACTTTTGAAATTCAGTTGCCTATGCGGACCAAACTGATATTGTAAACTAGCAATGATGTGGTTGTTACCTTGTTTTAAGCTTCCGCTATCAATATAAAGCTGCTTTGGATTGATATAGCCATGCAATTCTAGTGTCTGTTGATTGGTTTTTGCAACAAGATGTAAATTGGTTTGCTTTGGCATGGCTAACAAATAAAGTTGCCATTGTGATTTAAAAGTACCAGCTGTTTGTGCGGTTATATGATAACTTGTATTCTTTAAATGATTCTCACTGCTTAAAGTAATCATGTTCATAATCAAAGCCTGAGAGTTATTGTTTTGATAATGAATATTCTTAATAGTCACGGCTCGTAATGTTAACCAATTAGGCCAGGGTGATTGTTTAGGCAGATCGTTGATTATATTTTTCAAAGAGTGTGTTGTTTGCTTGTTTTTAGCAGTTGTTCTTTGAACACTTATGCAAGTAATAGATAATTTTTTAAAATCTAGCGTGCCTACTATTAAAGACCTTAAGCTTATTTGTGAATGTATATCATCTATCTTTAAATTTAAGGAGCTAGTTTTCCATTGGACAGTTTGAAGGCTAAATTCAGAATTCAGTGAGCCTTGCGGTTTGCTTAGTGTTAATTCATGCGATGTGGCGACTTCAGCAATACGACAAATAAATCGAAATCCGGTAGGGGTTAGCAAAAAAGCTATTAAAAATATCAATAGGGTAACTAGTATAATAACCCCAATAACAATATAGTGCCAAAATTCCTTTAGCCATTTCATAGGTTTGCTCCCCAGGTAAAGGTGAAGCTCCAACCCTTTTTGCTAGGGTCGCTTAGGGCTTTTGCTAATGAAAATGTGAGACCGCCAATAGGAGTTGTTCTTGTTAAAGTAGGGCCAACTGATTGCTTTATATTTTTAAAAAAACCATCAGAAGCAGCGCCTACGTCATAAAATGTACCAAAGAACCAGTTGTTCATAATGCGATGTTGTAAGGTGATGGTGCCTAGTGATAAATATCGACCAGGGCCTATGGCACCGTATGCATAACCGCGAATGGAATCATTGCCTCCAGTGATAAGCTGCAATGAAATGGGTAAATTATATAGATTTTTTACTTGTGTAAAAGCAAAAGTATTGCTAAAAACAAAGCGCCATTTTTTCTTGAAAATTCTTATAAAGTTTAAAGATGTGCGATATTGTGTAAAATCTATCTTTGAGCCAAAAGCTTTTCTTGCAGCCAATGCGCCAATGCTCCATTGGAAATAATGCTCTGTACCTAGATTACTTATGGGTGGGCCAAGTGTAAACTGCAATGAACCAATCATCATAGATTGGTTTATTTTCTTTCTGCCTGTATATGTTGAACCTTCATTAAGCTGGTAAAGCTGAGTTATTTGGGTTAAAGCATAAGTCTTAGAAATATTATAAATATGATTTATGGCGCCGCCAATTTCCGAAGCTATAGAATTGCCTATAGGTAAATTATATTGATTTAAATGGATAAAAAGACTGTATTGCGTATTAACAGGGTTGTGTCCTGGAATCATATAAGTGCCATCAATTAATGAATACTGTTGTGCTAACTTTGTCATAATTTGAAATGTATGGCCTTTACGATTTAGTGGCATCACTTGCATACCTATAGTTCCACGCATTCCGGTATCAGAGCCATATCCTGCGCCTAATAAATAATGGTATCTTTTGCTGGTATGTGAATAAATGGTGGTCTTAACCTGTTTAGTTTTCCTGTCTGGTTTTGGAAGCACTTCTAAATAAGAAAAATATTGAGATTGTTGTAAATTGTTTTGTAAATCTTGGATAAGGGTATTGTTGAAAGGCTGGCCGACAGTATATTGAATATATCGCCTAATAAAGCTTGGGTTCAAATAATTTGTTTTTATGTTTGTTTTGCCAAAATTAAATCGGCTTTCAGGCTTGAATGTTATATCAATGTTAGCCCAATGCTGTTTGCGATTAATGGTGATTACGCTTTGGGTTACATGGGCATTAAAATAACCTAATTTGCTGGCCAACTGAAAGAGTTGGTTTTTGTAGGTTGTAAACAGTTGGGTTTGTAAAGTATCACCAGTGTGCTGTGGGTATTGCCTGGCTAGATTTTCCCATTGATTAGCTTTATTATCTATATTAATTGTAATATTTTTTATTTTAACTGGTTTTCTTTTGTCTATTTGCGCGTCGAGTTGTATGGTATGAGGGTAAATGTGGCGGCTAACAACTATTTTTGGTGAAAAATAACCATAAGGAGCCATGGCATTTTCAATAGTTTTGATAATAAGCCTTTTCAATTGCGCTTTAGGTAATTCATGTTTATTGTTATTTAACTCTTCAGTAAGGTTATTGATTGCTGATTTCACATTGCTATTTATATTAGAAGGTAAGGTAGTCCAGTTAATCTTAATATGATTGCTTGGTATATTTGAACTAGTTTTGGCTAAGGCTAAATTAGATAGTAATAAGCTAGTCAAAATAAAAATCACCCCTTTTTTTTTATTTATATAGCTTTTTTTCATAAGTTTCTCTATAAGTGATGGGCAAAATGAAGGCCCATCAGTGATAAATAAAATGGGTTAGGATTTCTTCTTGCTAGCTGTAAACACTGCGCGATTATTGAACCAAACGGTGATGCCAGCTATGATAAGGTTGGGGCCAACGAAGTACCCAACATTTTCAATGCCTGAAATCGGCCAGTTAAAACGCATGACAACTGCAAAGAAGAGTGAAGCTGCACCACAAAATAGAGTCAGTCCCCATAAATGCAATGTTTTGTATTGGCTAAAAACACGAATAATTTGGAATATACCAAAAGTAAATAGCCATATGCTTAAAAAGGTGGATAGAAACATCATGCCATCAATATACATGACAGCACCAACACTAATTGCTGTTAAAGCTGTTATAAATGGTAGCCATTCGGTGGCGGGCGTAGTTGCTGCATTTTTTTTGGCAAATTCAAATAATTGCGCAATACCAAAGATAATACATAGTGTTGCAAAAACATAATTAAAGCCTATTTCAGTGCCGCTAGGAAATAGAATGGTTAATATACCGAGTATGCAAAGTAAGCTTGTTTCAAAGCGAATAAGAAATTTAGTTTTATTAGCGAAAAATTGAGTGATGACTTGTTCTATCATGGGTGGCTCCAAGCATTAATTGTCCAATTTTTAGTTTAATTAATAAGTGCTTAGATGTAAAGCGCTGGCTTTTAATTAGGGGCTACTAGATCAGGAATCCCCAGTAAATCCTGTGCAGCTTTGGCATAAGCTAAAACCTTATGGTCTTGCCAAGGCTTAGCTAGAATTTGAATGCCAATTGGCATGCCATATTTGTCATTACCGCAATAGATCGATGCTGCTGGCCAGCCTGTTAGGTTAGCAATCATGGTGTATTCGGCATCGTTAATAGCATCGTGTGTTGTACCATGGTTGCGAGCTGGTGTAGGCGTTGTAGGAATTATTAAAATATCAGCATCGCCTATGGCGTCAAACATGGCACGTTTATACTGGTAAATTTCATTGATGCGATTATGTAATTCTGCATTGCTAAATTCGCTATGTTTAACAGCTTTTAAAAATTGTTTATATATGGGTGAAAATTCAGTTTGTTGAATTTTTTCAATGGCTGCCTGATGTCGTTCACCTTTGTTTCCTTCAAAAAAACAGGTTTCAATGCATAATTTAGTAGAATTTTTTAGTATGTCGGGTGAGTCAATTTTTATAACAGGGCTGAGCTTTTTGCTAAAACAATCGATAGCTGCTTGTATGGCGCGATGCACGCCAGGACAAGTGTCAGTAAGGCCGGCATTAATAAAATATTTTGCTTTAAGTGTTTTAGGGTTGAGTGTTTTGTATGAGGGTAATTCAACAGGTGCGCAAGCAGGATCTTTATAATCAGGTCCAGCGATTACCTTTAAAATTAATTCTAAGTCTTCCACGTATCTAGACATCGGCCCAAGCATTGAGCAGTCTGCCTTTAGTGAGCCAACATCGCCTGGAATAAGTCCAGTTAACGGCACTAAGCCTTTGGTGGGTTTTAAGCCGGTGATGCCACAATGTGCTGCTGGGATGCGAATACTACCAGCCGCATCAGAGCCTAAGCCGACACAAGAACCGCCACAAGCGATTAATGCGCCTTCACCGCCACTGCTGCCGCCTGCGATTAAGTCTTTATTATAAGGATTAACCGTACGCCCATTTAGGATATTATCGGTTTCTACCGCAGCTAAATTTTCAGGCACATTGGTAATGCCTAGAATGACGACACCTGCTTCGATAAGGCGATCAACAGCTGTCGATGATTCTTCGCCTGTCGCTAATTCATATAAACGTTTGTTACCTTTAGCGCCTTTGAATCCAGGTACATAAAAGCCATCTTTCAGTGAAATGGGTAGGCCATGAAGCGGGCCAAGTGGTTTGCCATCAGCCATATCTTGATCTTTTTGTTTGGCATCTTTTAAAATTCGCTCTGGATCAAACTGATGGATAGCATTAATTTTAGGGTTGACGAGTTGAATTCGATCGATAAAAGCTTGGGCCACAGCTTCAGCAGTCAGTTCACCTGATTTTATTTTAGACACGATGTCAGTGGCTGATAAATTAATAATCATGATTGTCCCTTTTTTATGCTAATTATTGCTTGCTTTAGATAATAGCACATGACTTTGAGAATTAAACCATTGGCATTGTATGGGGGATTCGCTAAACTGTTCGTTTGTAAATTCAATCATTGCGTGGTTACCGCTGTTATGTTGTTAGAGTCCATTAAATTATCAGGTTTTAAATCCTTTGCGGATAATACCGTTATTGAAATTCGTAGTCATTTAAATGCTATTGTCGGCCCCAATGGCTGTGGTAAATCCAACGTTGTCGATGCTATTCGATGGGTGATTGGTGAAACTTCTGCCAAACAGCTGCGAAGCCAATCAATGGCAGATGTTATTTTTAACGGGACTACTAAAAGAAGTGCTGCAGGTCGTGCGCGCGTTGAGTTAACTTTTAATAATCATTTGGGTCGTATTGCGGGACCATTTGGTGATTTTGATACCATTCAAATCGCCCGTGAAGTTACCGCAGATAGCCAGTCTAATTATAGTATTAATCAACGCAATTGCCGTCGTAAAGATATTTTAGATTTATTTAGTGGTACAGGTATGGGTTCGCGCAGCTATTCGATTATCGAGCAGGGCATGATCTCACGTTTAATTGAGGCGAAGCCTGAAGAACTACGTATATTTTTAGAGGAAGCCTGTGGTATTTCTAAATATAAAGATCGTCGTCGTGAAACCAATACACGTATGCGTCATTGTGAAGAAAACCTGGAGCGTGTTAATGACATTTGTCTTGAACTTGGTACGCAACATCGCCGTCTTTCTAGGCAGGCAAAAAATGCTGCGCGTTATCAAGATTTAAGTACAGAAGAGCATACGTTAAAAAATCAATTATTAGCTTTAAAATATGCAGAGCTAATGCAGAAAAAAGAAGTGTTAGAGGCATCACTTTTCGAAGCTGAATCGGCTAATAAAGAAAACAATATTAATTTAGAAAATTTAGAAGGCCAATATGATGGTTTGTTGGAAACGCAAAAAAATGCCAACGAAGAGCAATACGAAAAGCAGCGTCAGTTATATGAAGTACAAAATCGTATTCAATCTATTGAGCAAACGTTAGCACATCAAACCCAACAAAAAGCATGGCGAGAAGAACATTTAGAGCGCGCTAATAAAGCGTATGCTGATTATCAAACAATGATAGAAGAACAGATGGCGCAAGCAGAAGAGTTGCGTCAAAGTTTGGCTGAACTAAACCCGCAATTAAGTCAATCTGAATTAGCTTTAACTCAAACAGAAGATGCTGTTAAAAATGCTCAGCGTTTAATGGAAGAAAAAAGCCAAGCATGGTCAGCGTTTTTAGAAACGCAAAATACACTGAATTCTAAGGTTAATTTGTTTGAGCAAAAAATCAAACATTTGCATTATTTATTAGAACAAGCGACTAATCGTCAACAAGGTTTGCAATCTGAGTTGATGCAAATGGATGTGGTTGCTTTAGAACAACGTGTTGATCAAACGCATCTTGTTTATGAGCAGGTACAAGCAACACAACAAGAATTGGATGATGCGATTGAAGCTAATGCAACAGCTTGGCAACAATTGAATGAACAGCAAAAAATTATTCAAGATCAATTGTCACAAGCGCGTACTGATTTGCAGCAAACCAACGGTCGTTTATCTTCTTTGCAAGCTTTGCAAGAGGCAGCTTTGCATGATGATGATAATGCAGTTAAAGATTGGTTATCCGATCGTTCTTTAGATCAACTCAATCGTTTAGCGCAAGAGATGCAAGTAGATGCTAAATGGGAGCATGCTTTAGAAGTTGTGTTGGCAGAAGCGATGACGGGTATTTGTTTGCAACAAGGTGAGTCGTTAGATTTTCTAAATGCGCAAGCACCTCTAGGCAATATTACTTTATTAACCCAAGCATCACAAAATATTGCAAGTCATGCACATGGTCAAACAACTTTAGCTGATATGGTGCAAACACAATATGCATTGCCAGTTGATTTATCACAAATTTATTTAGCCAATGATGAGGCAGAAGCTAAGACGATGGCGGCTACTTTAGCTAATCATGCTAGTGTTATTTTGCCAGATGGGCGTCGCTTTGGTCGTGACTGGTGTCAGTTTACACATAAAACAGATGCTAAAGCTGGCATGCTACAGCGTGGTCGTGAAATTGCTGAATTAGAACAAACTTTAGAAACATTAACTGAAAAAGTTAATCAGCAAGTGATGGCTAAAGATGACATGATGGCGCAACTAAAGATGTGTGAAGAAGAGCGAGCGCCATTAAAAGCGCGCCACCAAGGTCTGCGTCAACAATTAGCTAAAGCTTTAGCTGAAAAAACACAGGCCGAATCTGAATTAGAAAGCAAAAAAGATCGCCAGCAAGCTATTGATCAACAAGTTGAACAGTTAGTTGCTGAAATTCATCAGCATCAAACACAGTTAAGCGAATGCCAAGAAGCTGAGGCAGATGCAAAGCAATCATTGGTGCAACTAGAGGCGACGCAGATTCAGCTTTCTGAAGAAAAGGCACAGGCACAAGCGTTAATTCAACAACAAAATCAAGACCAAGCCTCAGTTAAAACGGCTTATCAAGAAATGCAGATGACGAAAATGCGCCAGCAAGATCAATTAGGTTCGCTAGAACAAATGATTGCTAAAAACCGTGTTGAATTAGAGCGCGTTATTGAAACACGCACTGAGTTATTGCAGTCAGAAGGTGGTGAGCAAGATGATTCAGGTTTGCGTGAACAATTAGAGTCACAGCAAGCTGATTTTGCAAAACAAAAAGAATTGGTTGAATCTTCTAAGCAACAGTTATCTATATTAGAAGCACAATTAAAAGAGGCCCATCAAAATAAACAAAGTGCTACAGATAAAGTGCAGCGCGCTCAAGAAAAAGTGTCAGCTTTAAAGTTAGAGCTGCAATCTTGTTTGGTTAAGCAATCCGGCGTATTAGAAAGCTTTGAGCAGCAAGCAAAAGAAGAGCAGGCTGAAAAAATAGCTGCGGATGAGCGAGAAAAAGAAAAAGCATTGGCTGCGGAGCAAGCGTTACAGGCTCAAGAAGAAGGTTTAACCTCCGAGAATTCTGAAGCTGAACAAGTTGTCGAATCTGCATTGGTAGAAGTTGCGCAAGCTGAAGAAATCTTAAGTCATGATATGCAAGCTGAAGAGGTTGTTGCTGAAGCAGAGCCAGAAATTATAATTGATTATGCCGCGATTGCTCAAGAAACCTTAGAGCATTGGTTGCAACATTTACCTGAAGATAAAGATGTGGATGCTTGTGCAACACAGCTAAGTGAAGTGTCAAGGCGTATTGCACGTTTAGGGCCAATCAACTTAGCAGCAATTGAAGAGTGTGCGGATGTTGAGGCGCGTAAAGATGATCTAGAAACGCAGCAAAAAGATTTAGAGGATGCATTAAAAACTTTACGAGATGCGATAACTGATATTGATGAGGCATGTAAATCAACGCTGCAAGAAACTTACGATAAGGTCAATACACGTTTTCAAGAAATCTTTCCAAATGTATTTGGTGGTGGTAAAGCAAGTTTAGAGCTTATGGAAGATGATATTTTGACGACTGGCATTTTGGTACGTGCACAACCACCAGGCAAACGTATTGCTGCTATTCATATGTTATCTGGTGGTGAAAAAGCATTAACAGCTATTTCATTGGTGTTTGCATTATTTAGCCTAAACCCAGCGCCATTTTGTATTCTTGATGAGGTTGATGCACCGTTAGATGATTTAAATGTTGAGCGTTATTGTAAGCTTATTGAAGAGATGGCCAAAGAGACGCAATTCATGGTGATTAGCCATAATAAAAATACCATTGCCCGCATGGATCACCTTATTGGTGTCACCATGGGTGAGCCTGGTGTATCGCGAATAGTTTCTGTGGATATGGAGGAAGCTGTATCAATGCTAGATTAAAAGATGGGCGAACAATTTATAGGGCGATTACTTTGTTAAGACCTAAAACAAAATTCTTCGCTTGCCTTTCTAGTGAAAATAATAAAAGAATTGAATATAAGCCTTTAGAAATACGCAAAGCGCGTGAAAACAAAAAATCAAAAAATCTCATTCAATGGAGGAAGATATGATTTACGTAATTTTAGCTTTAATTGTAGTCGTTGGTGTCGCACTTTGGCGTTCGTCTAGTCAGCAAAAAAGCTCGAATAAAGAAATGTTTAATAGCTACAAGCGAAAAGCAAAAAGTAAACGCATTAGTTTGAAAAAAGCCAAATCAGCTAAACCTGCAAAAGCAGGGAAAGTGAGAACATCTGCGCAATCATCTAAACGTGTCTATCGCACAGAAGCGATTAACTTGCACCATCCAGCGCATCATAGTGATGATATGGCGATGACAGATCAAGCGCTAGGCTTAGAAGAGTCTTCACCAGTTTTGATTAACGCTGGTGAGCCAGTAGCTCTATATTTAATAGCATCAAAAGATAAACCTTACGCTGGCTTTAATTTAATTCAAAGCTTATTAAGCACAGGCTTGAAACTCCATAAAAATGGTATTTTTGATCGTGTTTATGAAACTAAGCAAGGCAGTAAAGTCTTATTTCAAGTGGCTTCATTAAAAGATTCAGGCAAGTTCCCAACAAGTCATGTTGATGATTATAAAACACCAGGCTTAGTGTTTTATATGGATTCTGTTGAAAACACCCAAATATTTAAACAGCGTTTTGAAGCAATGATGTCGCAAATGACTTTAGTGCAAACACGCATAGGTGGTCATATCTTTACGCCTGAAAAAACTTTATTAGAAGCGCACGATTTTAAGCGTTATGCTGATTATTTGATTTCGTTGGGTGAGGTTGCTCAAGAAGCTTAAGGAGTATTTATGTCGCAAAAAGATATCCAGCGAATGCGAGAGCTGGAGGTTTTGTTACATCGATATAGCGAGGCTTATTATCAGCAGGATGCGCCATTAATTCCTGATAGTACGTATGACCAACTGTTTCGTGAGCTAGCCGTTTTAGAAGAAAAGTACCCTGCAGAAATTTCTCATCATTCGCCAGCCCATGCGGTGGGATCATCCCCAAGCAAACAGTTTAAAGCGCTGCAGCATGTTGAGCCAATGTTATCTTTAGATAATGCGATGAATGAAAAAGAGTTTTCCGATTTTAATGCGCGTGTTGAAAAACTTTTGATATCACCTAATATTATTTTTGCTTGCGAACCTAAGTTGGATGGTTTAGCTGTAAGCATAACGTATGATAAAGGCAGGCTGGTGCGAGCTTTAACACGTGGTGATGGCCAAAAAGGTGAAGATGTAACCCAGAATGCCTTAGCCATCGCATCGATCCCTAATGAATTAATAAGCAAGCAAATACCTGATCGCATTGAAGTGCGCGGTGAAATTTGTATGGCTAAATCAGCATTTGAAAAACATAATGCTTATGCACGATTACACGAAGAAAAATTATTTGCTAACCCTAGAAATGCAGCCGCTGGTAGTTTGCGTCAGTTAGATTCAAAAGTGACCGCTAAGCGTAATCTTTCATTCTTTGCTTATGCTATGGTGTTGGAGGATTCAGAAAAAAATTACCCAACCCATAAAGATGAATTGGATTTTTTGCAATCTTTGGGTGTGCCGGTTGTATTTGATCGTGAGTTAGTAAAAAGCGTTGCTGGTGTTATGGGCTATTATACAAACCTCTTGGCGAAGCGTAATGCTTTAGATATTGAAATTGATGGTTTGGTTGTTAAAGTTAATGCTATCGCAGATCAAAATATTTGTGGCTTTAGTACGCGCGCACCTAAGTGGGCAATTGCATTTAAATTTCCCGCAGTTGAAGAAGTTACTACGATTGAAGCAATCGATTTTCAAGTAGGGCGTACGGGAGCGATTACACCGGTAGCACGTTTAAAACCAGTGCAAGTAGCTGGCGTGCGAGTTAGTAATGCGACGCTGCATAATATGCAAGAGCTTCATCGTAAAGATGTGCGTGTTGGCGATCAGGTTAGTATTCGTAGAGCGGGTGATGTGATTCCTGAAGTTGTTGCGGTATTAAAAGATGAGCGTAAACAAGATTTAGCTATTGTAAAAGCGCCTGAGAGTTGTCCATCTTGTGATGGCCCATTAGAGCAAGTTGAAGGTGAAGCAGTTATTCGCTGTGTTTCTGGTCCTCAATGCCCAGCACAGCAGTTAGAAGCCATAAAGCATTTTGTGTCTCGAAATGCGATGGATATTGATGGGCTTGGCGAAAAATGGGTACAGCAATTATTAGATTTGGGCTTAATTAAAAACAGTGTTGATATTTATAAACTCACAAAAGATCATTTAATTGGTTTAGAAGGTCTGGGCGATAAATCAATCAATAATCTATTAACAGCTATTGAGCACAGTAAAGCAACTACCTTTGCAAAATTCTTATATTCACTAGGTATTCGTGAAGTAGGAAGGGCTACAGCTAGACAATTAGCTAATCATTTTTCTGATTTAGAATCTTTGAAAAAAGCAACTATAGATGAGCTGCAAACAGTACCGGATGTTGGGCCTATAGTGGCTAATCATATATATAATTATTTTTTAAGTGAACCTAACCAACAATTTGTTGAAGGTTTAATAAAAGCTGGGTTACATTGGCCTACTATTGAAAAAGAAGCTCAAGATGATTCCTTGGCTGGCAATACGTACGTCATCACTGGTAGTTTTGAAAATCTGTCGCGCGATGACATTAAAGAGATCCTACAAAGTAAAGGTGCTAAAGTGTCAGGTTCCGTTAGCAAAAAAACGACGGCATTAATTTGCGGTGAAAAAGCCGGCAGTAAACTTGTTAAGGCAGAGTCGCTGAGTATTCCTCTTATCTATCAAGATCAATTACAGCTTTTGTTACAATAACTTTAAAGCAATATATTCATTAAGCTTCAAATGGAAGTGGGGAGGCATAGCCCTAAGTAATAACTACAATCGATAAAGCGTGAATATCAGTTTGCATTAAATCACCCAGCGCTTGATAGATTATACGGTGTTGGGCTATCGAGTTAAGGTCATTTAATTTTTTTGACTGAAGAATCAGTTTGTAATGGCTTAAACCGGTTTTAGCACCTTCGTGCCCAATGTGTTTATGGCTTTCATCGATTAGTTCGATGTGCTCTGGTTGGAAATAATCAACCAATATTTTTTCAATTTTGGCATGTCGTTCTTTATTCATAAATTATTTATTCTCTTTGATGTACGGGGCGATATAAAAGCTTTGAGCTATAAGGAAGATAACAGTTAATGCCAAGCAGCCAATCACTTTGAAATAGACCCAGTCTTTTGTAGAAAAATGATAAGCTACCCAAAGATTTAAGAGTGCCATAAAAATAAAGAAAATTGCCCAGATGATGGATAGCTTTTTCCAAACAGGGGTGGGTAAAGTAATTTGTGTGCCCAGTAAATGCTTCAGTGGCGACTTTTTAGAAAAGATCTCGCAGCCAATTAAAATAAGGGCGAATAGGATATAGATCACACTAGGCTTCCATTTGATAAACATCACATTATGAAAAATTAAAGTAGCACCACCTAAAACCCACACCAAAAACATGGTGATCACTTGCATGCTAGAAAAACTTTTAAAGCGCAAACGATGAAAGATCACTTGAATAGTGCTGGTAATAATAAAGCTGGCTGTAGCGTAATAAATACCAAAAAAATAATAGACAATACCAAAAACCAAAACTGGAAAAAAATCGTACAATGCTTGCATGGATATTGCCTTGAGCCAAAAATAAAATTATAGGCTGATTTGCTCTATGAAAGCTAGATTTTATTGTAATTCCTTACTTAAAAAGGTATGATTTCCTAATGACGTGTGAAACCTTATCTCAATCCCAAGAAGCCGCAGAGGCTGGCGAACCGACCACCCAGGCGGCGCTTGAACTCACCTCTGAAAAGCCGGCTCCTATCGCGATTATTGACCATGAAGAGCTGTTAGAGCTGCCCAAAGATCTCTATATCCCGCCTGAGCATTTGCGTGTGATTTTAGAAGCATTTGAAGGCCCGCTTGATCTTCTGTTGTACTTAATCCGCAAGCATAATATCGATATTATGGATATTCCTATTGCCCAAATCACGTTGCAATATGTGAGCTATATTAAGCTAATGCATGCTTTAGATGTGACACTGGCTAGTGATTATTTGGTTATGTCAGCGACATTGGCTGAGATTAAATCTCGATTATTATTGCCAAGACCTAAAACTGATGATGAAAATGCGCCTGATCCACGTATTGATTTGGTGGCGCGCCTACAAGAATATGAGCGTTTTAAAAAGGCAGCAGAAAATTTGCATAATTTGCCACAAATGGAGCGCGATATTTTTATAGCCTCAGCTAACCTTTCTAAGGCGATTGAAAAACGTGTTGATCCAGATGTTTCGTTTGATTCTATTTTAAAAGCACTAAAAACCATGTTGGTTCGTGTAAAAGTTAATACGCATCATTTTATTAAATTTGAAGCGCTATCTATTCGTGAGCGCATGACTCGTGTGGTAAGCCTAATTCAAAATAAAATTAGATGCAGCTTTAAAGAGTTACTACAAGCTAAAGATGGTCGCATGGGCGTGGCTGTAACAACGATAGCTATTTTAGAATTATCCCGAAATGGTGTTTTAAAAATCAAACAATCTAAACCTTATTCACCAATCTCTGTTGAAACGCGAGAAGATAATGATGACTCCTGAAGAATTAGAACACGTATTAGAGGCAGCTATTTTTGCTGCAGCTGAGCCGTTAACGACAAATCAATTAGCACAAATGATTACCGAAGAAGAACGCCCGGAGCGTGATGCAGTAAAAGCTGCGCTAGATGCTTTGGTTGCTCGTTATGAGTCACGTGGTGTGCAATTAAAGCAAGTTGCTTCAGGCTATTTATTTGTAACAAACCCTGAAACCGCGCCGTATATGCAGCGTTTATTAGAGCGCAAGCCTCCGCGTTATTCGCGCGCTTTATTGGAAACATTAGCCTTGATCATTTATCGTCAACCAATCACGCGTGGTGAAATTGAGCAAGTTCGTGGTGTAGCGGTAAGTACTAAGATTATTCAAACCTTATTAGAGCGTGAATGGGTTGCGGTGGTTGGTCATAAAGCTGTGCCAGGCCAACCGGCTTTATATGCGCCTACTAGGCAGCTATTTGATTACTTTAATATTAAAGATATGAATGAGTTACCACCTTTAGCTGATTTAGTTGATTTAGAAGATGTTGGCGAAAAGTTATCTAAGCAATTGGCTTTGTCAATTCCAGAGCAGGAAAATGCTGATGAAGAAGTCGAAGAAACTATATTGCAGCCAGAACAAGATGATGATGAGGCAGAAGTTGACCAGCCTGATCAGGAGAATGTCCAATCAGTAGCGGAAGATTCTGGTATGGTTGCAGAGGCTTCAGAGGTTGAAGTTATCGAGGATGCTGAAAAAAAGCATGAAGATGATGTGCTAGAGGTCTAGTTTAGCATTTTATCTTTTTTTTATTCCCCCTCTCCAAAGCACTTTGTGCTTCGACTCTCCCATAAGGGGAGAGTGGTGCTGCAGTGGTGAATCAACGATTTCGACTCTCCCAGTAGGGAGAGTAGACATTCTATTTTATAGGAAGAATATGACACAAGGACTAAAACTACAAAAAGTACTCGCCATGTATGGCGTGGCGTCACGACGTGCTGCAGAAGAGATGATCAAAGAAGGTCGCATCGATGTTAATGGCATTCCTGCACATATTGGCATGCGTGTGGAAGAATCAGATAAAATTACTATAGATGGCAAGCCACTTCGTAAGCCAGAAGAAGGGCAAACACCTTATTTTCTTATTTATCATAAGCCAATCGGTCAAATCTGTACGCGTAACGATCCTGAAAGGCGTCCAACCGTTTTTGAAAATTTACCTAAATGCCCATCTGGGCGCTGGGTGTGTGTCGGTCGATTGGATATTAACACCACCGGCTTACTTTTATTTACTAATTCAGGTGATTTGGCAAATCGCTTAATGCATCCAAGTTATAATATGGAGCGAGAATATGCGATTAGAACGCTTGGGCATGTAACACCTGAAATCTGCAAACGACTTACTAAAGGCGTTAAGCTTGATGATGGCTGGGCTCGCTTTGAGCATATTGTGGTAACGCCAAGAACAAGTGATGGAGCAAACAGTTGGTGTACTGCTGTGCTTATGGAAGGTCGCACGCGTGTTGTACGTCGTTTGTTTGAAGCTGTTGGCTTAACAGTTTCTCGTTTAGTGCGTGTTCGATTTGGGCCAATAACATTACCAGAACGCTTGGGTCGCGGTCGTTATCAAATGCTGCCACCAGGTAAAGTAGCTGAGCTAATGGATTTGCTAGAGCAAAAAGAGCCTTAAAGTTAATTGTGAGTTCATTCGCAAAATAAGTATCATAGAGTCAAGAAGTTTTGTTGATCCATAGCTTATAATATCCTCTATTATCAATATGTTACTCATTAATTGCTGGGTAGCCTCTCATATTATACGATAGTATCGTATAATATGCTGTATTTATATGCGATACTATCGTATAATATTTTATGAAATCATGCGATGTGATCGTATAGGAGGTTGTAATGTCTTTGGATCAACTATTACATCAGTATAATCCTTGGTGGGAAGACGGCAGCGTCAGTGCTAAGCTCATTGAAAGGCCTAAAATCCTATCAAAAATTTATCCGTTATTAGGTAGTCCTGATATTGTTTTATTAACTGGTTTACGTCGGGTTGGTAAGACAACTATGATGAAAAGTCTTATTCATTATTTAATAAATGAAGATAAAATAGATCCTAAGCATTGCCTTTATGTCAGTATGGATGATTATCAGCTAGCACCATTGAGTTTGCAAGAAATTATTGATCAATACCGTAAGCTTTTTAAAATTACATATAAACAGCAAATCTATGTGTTTTTTGATGAAATCACTTATCTTAAGGATTTTCAGATTCAGTTAAAAAATATTTATGATAAAGGTTCAGTTAAGTGCTGTGCATCTTCATCAAGTAGTTCTGTATTGAAAGATGATAGCGCTGCGTTAACCGGGCGTAAACGTATTATAGAGATTGATCCTCTGGATTTTAATGAATACTTGCTCTTTAAAGACGTTAGTATATCTGGATCAGATAAGCAGTTATTAGAATCATATTTTGTAGATTATATGCAAACAGGCGGTATGCCAGAATATGTATTACGGGGAGATAGAGAATATTTAGTTGGTTTAATAGATGATATCATTATGAAGGATATTGTTGCGTTTTATGGTTTAAAAAATCCTGGTGTTGCACGTGAGTTTTTTATATTACTAATGGAAAGAGCAGGTAAACAAATAAGCATTAATAAAATGGCAAATATTTTAAAAATTTCACCAGATACTGCTAAGCGATACTTGGCGATGTTTGAAGAAACTTATTTGATTCATTTAGTTTCTAAAGCAGGTAAAACAAATGAAACGTTATTATCACCTAAAAAAGTATATGCTACTGATATTGGCATGCGTAATATTATCGTAGGGTTTAGGGATAAGGGCGCTATATTTGAAAATATTGTCTTTAATAAAATTAAATCTTTGCAGCCAAAGTATGTAACTTTTGATGGCCAAGAAATTGATTTTTTAGTAAAAGATATGCTGATAGAAGTTAAGTATGGCCGAGAATTAGAAGGAAAGCAGCTTGCAGCCTTTGAGAAAATACCGGAAAAAAAGAAATTAGTGGTTAATGGATTTTCTGGCTTGCAGAAACTTGATCAAGTTGTAGCAACAACCGGAAAAGCTTGAGTCCATTCTTTGTAGTTTTCTTGTGAACTATTGAGTAGCTCTTTCATTTTTTTATCCAGTTCTGTTTTCTTGATTAGCTTTTGAATTTGTTTAAATGCTTTTTGCATAACCTTGTCGTCATTGGCCTGTTGTGATCGGCCATAAGCGCTATAAACTGCGATATAAGATTTTAGAGCTAGATAATCTGTAGCGCTAAAGTTTTTATAATTAAGTTTGGGCCAGTTGATATTAAGATCTATCATACGACGATTTAAGTCATAAATAGATTCTTGGAATAATAATTCATTAGATTCCAATTGTGTTAGATCGATAATACTTTCTTGAATAAGTTGAATGACCTCATTAGAACAGTTGTGTAAAATTTCTTGGTATTGGTCAAATGTCTCACCGCAATGATTATCAATTTTTCCTAATAGGCTATCGCATTCAACAACAGTGGCTTTTTCTGTTATTTTAGTGGGTAAATCATTTGGGTTGATATCTTTACTTTGGCGTAAAAAGATTTCCTCTTCGGTTAAGTGTTTTTCTAGGCGGGTTTGTTGGACGCGTGCAATGGCGTGAAAGCCATCCATTATAATTTGTTTGGCAGGGCTAGCTAAGGCTATAGAGATGGCTTCCTCATTAAGAGCACCGTCAATTCGCAACTGTTCATCACCAGAAGCAATTTTTTTGAGCTGCTCAACTGGCAGGCTAAGTAGGGCAATAGATTCAGCTATCGCAGTGTTTTGTGAGACCATAAAGCGTGCGTAGGTGCTGATGATGAGTGGATTGATTGTAATGCCAGCCATAGCGATTCCTTGGATTAATGCTAACTTTAGTATAGCTAATTGACCATAGGATGTCATCCCGGGCTTGACCCGGGATTTAGGGAAGCTCTAAACCATCTTACTAGGATCAACCACGCGATCAAACTCTTCTTCTGAGATAAGGCCTAAATCTAAGGCAGCTGCTTTTAAAGATGTATTTTCCTTAAAGGCATGCTTGGCAATCTTTGCGGCATTATCATAACCGATCACTGGGTTTAAAGCAGTGACTAGCATTAAAGAATCTTGGCAGTATTGTGCTAATTTTTCTTCATTGGCAGTAATACCTTCAACACAGTGCTCACGGAAAGAGCGCATGCTATCCGTTAATAAATAAATAGATTGGCAAAGATTGTAAATCATTACCGGCTTATAAACGTTTAATTCAAAATTGCCTTGAGTACCTGCAAAACCAATCGCTGCATCATTACCTAAAACTTGTGCGCAAACCATGGTCATCGCTTCACACTGTGTTGGATTGACTTTACCTGGCATGATAGAAGAGCCTGGCTCATTCATAGGCAGGTTGATTTCACCTAAGCCGCAGCGTGGACCAGAAGCTAACCAACGAATGTCATTGGCAATTTTAAATAGGGCGCTGGCCAAAGTTTTTAGCGTGCCGCTTGCGGCGACGATTTCATCATGGGCTGCAATGCCTGCGAATTTGTTTTCAGCTTCGCAGAAAGGTAGGCCAGTAATTTTAGCAATATTAGCCGATGTTAATTCAGCAAATTTTGGATGAGTATTAATGCCAGTGCCTACCGCTGTGCCGCCAATCACTAAGCGATATAAACCTGGTAAAATACCTTGGATCCATTCTTGAGCATGCTGTAATTGCGCAACATACCCAGAAAATTCTTGGCCTAGAGTAACGGGCACTGCATCTTGTAAATGGGTGCGGCCAATTTTAACTAAACTTTTAAACTCTTCTTGTTTGTTTTTAAGTGCAGTGGTTAGCTGGTCTAAAGAAGGTAGTAATTCATTATGAATCATGGTGGCAGCTGCAATATGCATCGCTGTTGGAAAAGTATCGTTTGATGATTGGCTCATATTAACATCATCATTTGGATGCACAGGACTTTTGCTGCCTAACTCACCACCTGCGGCTTGTATGGCGCTGTTGGAAATCACTTCATTAGTATTCATATTAGATTGGGTGCCTGAACCTGTTTGCCAGACAGATACTGGGAAGTGATCATCTAATTCATTTTGAATAACTTTGTCGGCCGCCGCACAAATTAAATCGGCCTTAGCTTGATCCATTTTGCCAAGTTCTAAGTTTGAAAGGGCTGCTGCTTTTTTTAATACGCCCATAGCGCTAATGACCTCAGGAGGCATGGTTTCACGGCCAATGGCAAAATTGATGGTTGAACGACGTGTTTGTGCGCCACCTAGCCATGAGTTGGGGACTTCGATTTCGCCGATGCTGTCTGATTCTATTCTAGTGTTGCTCATATAGTTTCCTTTGCTTAGCGACACTCACTTTTGGGCTATCTTCAACGTAAAATTGAGCGTCTTGTAGGTTTAAGTTTGTTATCATTTTCCCTAAATGGTTTTTTGTTTTATTTAAATAGTTGAACAGTAGTTGTTTAATCTATTCAAAGCCTCAACTAAATTATCTGTAGCCAATGCCAAAGACATGCGCACATAACCTGGTGCACCAAAAGCTGTGCCCGGCACCACGGCAATATGGGCATCTTCTAATAATGCATGGCATAGCGCCACATCATCATCTAGGCCTTTAGCTTGAACCAATGCTTTAACGTTAATAAATAAATAGAAAGTTGCAAAAGTAGGCAAAGCGCTAACTAACGGTATCGTTTTTATTTTTTCTTCAGCAATTAAATAACGTTCGTGATAATTTTTTCGATAAGTATCGACAATAGTCTGGTCCATAGTTAAGGCTTTTAATGCGGCATATTGGGCGTTTGCGCAAGGACCTGAAGTTGAGTGACCTTGAATTTTTTTCATACCGGCAATCAGTGCTTTGGGGCCGCCAGCATAACCAATGCGCCAGCCGGTCATCGCATAAACTTTAGAAACACCGTTAACAACTAAAGTACGGTCATATAATTCTGGGCAAACATTTATAATATTATCTGCATCTTTACCATCCCAACGCACATGCTCATAAATTTCATCACTAATGACAATTAAATTCGGGTGTTTTTTAATAACGTCAGCTAAAGCAATAAGCTCTTCACTGCTATAAACCATGCCGGTTGGATTGCTGGGGCTGCAAAGAAACAGTAATTTCGTTTTCTCGGTAATGGCATCTTCAAGCTGTTTAGGTGTGATTTTAAAAGACTGCTCTTCAGTCGTTTCAACGATCACCGGTGTTGCACCGGCTAAGGTAACCATCGCTGGATAAGAAACCCAATAAGGCGCTGGAATGATTGCCTCGTCGCCAGGATTTAAAATAGCTTGGCAAGCATTGTAGAGTACCTGTTTGGCACCAGTGCTAACAATAACCTGTGATAAATCATAATCCAGACTATTCTCACGCTTAAATTTATCAGCCACAGCTTGCTTAAGCTCAATAATACCATCAACGGGTGTGTAGTGCGTGTGACCCTGTTTGATAGCAATCACTGCTGCTTGGCATACTGCTTCAGGGCTAGTGGCATCTGGCTCACCAGTGCTTAGATTAATAATATCGATGCCTTTGGCACGTAAAGCATTCGCTTTGGCGTTAATCGAAAGGGTGGCAGAAGGCTTGATGTTGCTAGCCCGTTCAGAAAGATGGATGGTCATGTCAAATTCCTATCAATTTAGTTTTCAGGTTTAGGCGCTAGTATGCCATAATAATGCCTATGACAAAATCATTTCAGCTCGTAAGCAACCATAAACCTTCAGGCGACCAGCCGAAGGCCATTGAAAGCCTTTGTGAAGGTCTGCAAGATGGCTTGGCCTATCAAACCATGCTCGGTGTGACCGGCTCTGGTAAAACTTTTACCACGGCCAATATTATCCAGCAAACGCAGCGGCCTGCAATCATATTAGCACCTAACAAAACGCTAGCGGCTCAGCTGTATGCTGAGATGCGTGAATTATTTCCCCATAATGCGGTGGAGTACTTTGTTTCATATTACGATTATTATCAGCCTGAAGCCTATGTGCCAGCCAGTGATACATATATTGAAAAAGATTCAGCGGTGAATGCTCAGATTGAGCAGATGCGCTTATCAGCGACTAAAAACTTGATGGAGCGCAAAGATGTCATCGTTGTAGCCACTGTTTCAGCCATTTACGGCTTGGGTGATCCAGATGCCTATTTAAGTATGATGCTGCATTTAAATGTTGGTGATCATATCGATCAGCGTGCTGTTTTGAAGCGTTTGGCTGAGATCCAATATACGCGTAATGATTTGGCGCTAACTCGAGGTACATATCGAGTCAGCGGTGATGTGATCGACATTTTCCCGGCAGATTCAGAAAAACTGGTGGTGCGTGTTATTTTATTTGATGAAGAAGTTGAGGCTATTCAGTGGCTGGACCCTTTAACGCATAAAGTTATTGAAAGAACGCCACGGGTGAGTATTTATCCGAAAACACATTATGCGACGCCGCGTGATCGTATTTTAAAAACTATTGACCAGATCAAAATTGATTTAAAAGATCGGCTACGCTATTTTTATAGTGTTGATAAATTAGTTGAGGCGCAACGCTTGCAACAGCGGACTGAATTGGATTTAGAAATGTTGCAAGAGCTGGGTTTTTGTACGGGTGTTGAAAACTATTCGCGTTATTTGTCTGGTCGAGATATTGGTCAAGCACCACCAACGCTGATGGATTATTTGCCTAAAAATGCCATTGTTTTTATTGATGAGTCTCATGTTACAGTGCCGCAATTGGGTGCTATGTATAAAGGGGATCGTGCGCGCAAAGAAAATTTAGTGAATTATGGTTTTCGTTTGCCATCCGCTTTAGATAATCGCCCCTTACGTTTTGATGAATTTGAATCACTAGTGCCACAGACCATTTTTGTTTCAGCTACGCCTGGAAAATATGAAAAAGAAAAAGTAGATGATCCGGTAGAGTTAGTGGTGCGTCCAACAGGTTTAACTGATCCTGAAGTTGAAATTCGTCCTGTCGCTACCCAAGTAGATGATGTCTATGGTGAAGTTGTCGAGCGTATCAAACGCAATGAGCGAGTCTTAATTACAACGCTTACCAAAAAAATGGCGGAAGCATTAAGCGATTATTTGCGTGATCATGGTATCAAAGTTCGTTACTTACATTCAGATGTCGATACGGTTGAGCGGGTAGAAATTTTAAGAGATTTGCGTTTAGGTAAGTTTGATGTGTTAGTGGGTATCAACTTGTTGCGTGAAGGCTTAGATTTACCGGAAGTTTCTTTGGTGGCTATTTTAGATGCTGATAAAGAAGGTTTTTTGCGGTCTGAAAGTTCGCTTATTCAAGCGATGGGTAGAGCAGCGCGTAATGTAGATGGTCGGGTGATTATGTATGCTGATCGCATTACAGGTTCAATGGAGCGTGCGATTAAAGAAACCGATCGCCGTCGTGAGAAACAAGAAGCTTATAATGAAAAGCATGGCATCACACCTAAAACAATTATTAAACCAATTGTCGATATATTAGAATTAGCCTTTATGCCAGGCAATCAAAAATCTAAACAAAACGATCAGGATAAAGCAGAAGAAGCAGCTTTTAATCAAACGGCAGATGCTTATTTAGTAAATAAAGAAGAGCTGCCAAAAGGTCTTGGTAAACAGATTGAAAAAATGGAAAAAGAAATGCAGCATTATGCCGAGCAGCTTGAGTTTGAAAAAGCAGCGCAGATGCGTGATGATATTCTTGCGCTTAGAGATGCTGCCCTAAAAAGCTAGGATCATAGATTATGCCAGAATTACCTGAAGTTGAAACCACTAAAAACGGTATTCAAGATGCCATTACTGGTCAGAAAGTTCAACAGGTTATTATTAGGCAACCTAAATTACGCTGGCTAATTCCAGGTGATTTACCTGCCTTGTTAAAAAATCAAAAACTATTGGGTATTCAACGTCGTGCTAAATATTTATTATTTTCTTTTGCTAATGGCACGATGTTGTTGCATTTAGGTATGTCAGGCAAGCTTAGAATTTTAAAGCGTAAAGTTGAACCTCAAAAACATGATCACGTTGATATAGTTTTTTCTAATGGTGTAACTTTACGTTATAACGACCCACGACGTTTTGGTTGTGTATTATGGTGCTCGGGAGATCTGTGCGAGCATAAGTTAATTAAGCATCTTGGGCCAGAACCATTAGAGCGCTCATTTAATCCCGCATATCTAAATCATGCATGCAAAAAACGTAAGGCGCCAATTAAGCAAGTCATTATGGATGCTAAAGTAGTTGTAGGTGTTGGCAATATCTATGCTTGTGAAGCTTTATTATTAAGTCACATACATCCGCTAACACCAGCTAATAGTTTAAGTTTGGATAATTATGCAAATTTATGCAAAAAAATAAAAATAGTTTTACGAAAGTCCATTAAAGCAGGTGGCACTACATTAAAAGATTTTAAAAAAGCTGATGGTAACCCAGGTTATTTTCAGCAAAAACTGAATGTGTATGGACGTGATGGTAAGTCGTGCCAATTATGCCAGAAACCTATTCATAAAATTGTTCAAGCAGGGCGAAGCACGTTTTTTTGTCCGTGTTGTCAGACTTTATAAAGCTTGCTAAAACGCCACTAGCTACTGCAAAGAAAATAGATCTCAATCGCGATGCTAGTACGTGGTATGAATTGCCTTATTGTAAAGCATAATTAAACTAAGTTTAATTATTTGATAGTTTGATAAGCCTCAAGTGCTCGTTGTCTTGTGCTTTTTAAATCAATAATGGCTTTGGGATAGGTTTTGCCTAGAGTTATGCCTGCTTGCTGAAGGGCAATAGGCGTTGCACTGCTAGGGTCATGGATGGATTTGTTGTCTAGTTTTGCTAACTCTGGCACATATTTTCGAATATAGACTCCTTCAGGATCAAATTTTTTTGATTGTGTCACTGGATTAAAAATTCTAAAGAAGGGTGCAGCATCAGCACCTGACCCAGCAACCCATTGCCAACTAGCACTATTGCTGGCCCAATCAGCATCAAATAAGCAATCCCAAAACCAAGCCTCGCCTTTGCGCCAATCAATCATTAAATTTTTTATTAAGAAGGATGCAACAACCATGCGCACGCGATTATGCATAAAACCTGTTTGCCATAACTCACGCATACCAGCATCGATGAGTGGATACCCGGTCATGCCTTGCTGCCAAGCGATTAAATGCTTTTTATTGTTTTTCCAAGGGAAATGATCAAAGTTAGTTTTTAAATTTTTTGTTGCCAAATTTGGGTAGAAATAAAGTAAATAATAAGAAAATTCACGCCATGCTAGTTCTCGTAAAAATGCTTCTGTTTCGTGATCTGAGTAATCGAGTTGTTTTATTGCATAGTAAATTTGATTGGGGGATATTTCACCAAAATGTAAGTAGGGTGATATTTTAGAAATATGTTCTAAGGCAGGAAAATCACGGCCTTGGCTGTAATTATGTAAATCATTTTTTATAAATGCAGTTAAACGTTTTTTAGCGCCAGTTTCGCCAATCGACCATTGTTGTAATAGTTTTTTAGTCCAGTCATATTTTTCAGTATTAATCACTATTTTATCTATTGGGTATTTTTTCTTGAGTTGCACAAAAGTTATTTTAGGTTTTTTTAAGGGTGTTCTCGGATCAGTTGCTTGCAGGCAACCTTTTTTATAATAGGGTGTAAAAACTTTGTAATGAGAGCCTTGTTGATTTTTAATGGTCCATGGTTCCCATAATATGCTTGCTTGAAAAGAAAATATATCTATGCCTTGCTTGGTTAAAGTTTTTTGTATATGTTTGTCACGTTTAATGGCGTAGGGGGTATAGCAACGATTCCAATAAACACTAGTGCAACCTTCATTTTTGATAAGTTTGCTAATAATATCTAAAGGCTGGCCTTTTAATATAAGTAAATGGTTATTTAAAACTTTATTTAAATCAGTCAGGCTTTGTTGCAGCCAAGCATTAGAAGCTTTCCCAGCAGGATAAGTGTCGCTTTCATCGATGATATAGATAGGAATAATCTGACCTGATTTGCAAGCTTCAGTTAAAGCAGGATTGTCAGTTAATCTTAAATCATTGCGAAACCAGATAATATTTTTTGTTGGCATGCCAATCACCTTGTTTATAAATTTAACTAATGTGCTTGCTGAAAAATTTGGCTCTATCTTTATCATCAGCATCAGGGGAGCTTAATTCAAGTGATGAGTAAAAATGATGATTGAAGCTAGAGGCAATATTGCGTAGTTTTGAAATGGCTTCAATAGCAGAATATTGAGGTGGTGTGTATTGGTTTTTGTTTCTATATTCTGGAAAAGGTAAGCTATCAATGTTGGGGTCGATATAATTAGCATGAAAAGTAATGATAGCTTCTTGTAGGCGTGGTATATCAGTTATATCAATATGCAGGTGTTTAATAAGTTGGTCTAGTTGTTGTCGTTTAAACATGGTAAAGCCTTTTAGTTAAATTGGTAGTTAAATGATTTTTTGGTGGTTTCATAATTAGAAAGCTTATTATTACTATTGCTAACTAGTGATAAATTATCTCCTTGTTCTAGGAGTGCCTACTAAGCCATTTGCACCAGTGATTAAAATATTCTTTTATGCGCTGGTTAGAGTTGTGGTTTGGCGGTAATGCCTAAATTGCTTATATTAGCATGCCCAGGTTTATGGCTTGGGGCCGGTTCTGGTGAGCCACCACCGCCACAAGCTGTTAAACATAAAGTTAAGCAAAGTAAGGGTGTTAATAGTAAATAGTTTTTCATTTTTTAAAATCCTTTTGATGACTTGCTAGCAGTATTCTTATAAAAACCAATTGCAATATTTTGATTGCCATCGATTGTAAGATTGCCTGTTGGAGCAATGTATGGCGTAACAGTGCTGTCACAGTAGCCTGAACTGTCACAGTCAGCAGGGTTAGTATTATTTAATTTTGATGGCTCTATGTTAACTGTATAACTGCCGCCTGCTAAAGATAATGATTGCACAGGTGTAGTGTTTTTAGTTAAAGAAAATATATTTTTATCTATAAATGTTTGGCTAGCACTGTTGGTAAAAGTGAGTCGTGCTTTATCACCATAGCGTGTGAAGTCAGCAGTAGCTCGGCCGCTATTATTGCAGACGAGTGCAACACTATCTTGTTCGCCGTTTGCTAATGGGCTGGCAGATACATCGCTCATAGTTTGTGTGGTTGTGTAGGCCCCATTCGTTAATGTAATATTAGTTGGCGTAGCATTGCCGCTATCAGGGTTAACGGTTAGGGTGCATGTATCATTAGTTTGGCCACCTGTAATGACAAATGCTTGTTGTGTATCACTGACAAAGTGTGGGGTTATTTTGAGAGGTAATGGGGCATTGGCTTTCAGGAAAATGCTGAAATCATCAGTATTAGGTAAGCGATTTTGATTTTGTTGACTAGGTAAGTCTGTTTTGCAAGCAAAAGCTTTGTTATAACTTACTGTTGCAGCCTTATGGCAAACGTAGTGATAGTCACCAATATTTGGATCGCGATGCGGGTATTTAGCTGTTTTTTTCTCAGTAAGGCTATTGGCTGCATCAAAAGCATTAACTGATCTATATGAATCAAATCCACCAAAAACAAATGTATTTGCATTTAAAGCACCACTAGCAGCACCGGCAAAAAGTTTAGTGCTATTGGGGGTAAAATTAAGGCCAATAGATGCTGAACTAGTGTAATAGTTCGTTTGACTTGCAGGGCAATCAGCAGTAAAGCTATTAAAATTTAAAGTTCTTAAATAACTGGTGATGCGGGTTAAGTCACATATAAAGCTATGATAAGTGTAATCTGACGCATCTGGAACTGTGGGCCTGGATGGGAAAGATGGATCCGCGCTAGCGGTATTAACGGGAAAAGTATATCCAGAATAGCTCCCTGGCAGCATCAAACGAATAATAGGTTGGTTAAGCGTATTATTATTACCTTGATAGTAATCAGGCATATGTAAGTGGCCAATAAACGCTAAGCCACTCCATAAGGTGTATGGGCCAAAATATTTATCGTCGGTTTGGGATTTATAAGAATAAACGGCATCATAGCGCATAAGTGATTCAAAGCAGTAATTGGTAGCTGTTGGATTAGTTTTGCAAGTTAATAGCGTTTGACCACTCACGGTTCTGGTTGGCGAGAAAATAGGGGCTATTGAATTTTCCTCTTTGCCTTTATTGGTAATGATGCCAAAATATTTTTTATGCTCTATCACCTCGAAAGCTGTTTTAGAGACTGCTTCAATATAATCTTGATTAACAGCATCTTTGGGTAAGCTGGTTTCATAATCAAAAGCTAGGCCATCAGCATTCATGCCATCTGTGCCATAAACAATGTTGGCTAAATCGGGCAAGGCATCGCTAGCAAAGCTTAGCGGGTTTGCTGCATTATAGGCAGGAAGGGCGCTCATGAGAATGACAGTTTTGCCAATAGCATGTAATGCGTCAGATAGGGATTTATAATTCGCAATAGTTGTTGGATCATTATTGATAGAAGCAATATGGTTGCCGGTATCTTGAACCTCAAAGCCATCCACATAAATGATATTTACATTTTGCATTTTTGCTGTTTTGAGGTAATTAATGAAATTGGTTATTTCACCAGTTCCAGAAAATGAATCATGTGAATAGACTATCATGCCCACGCCATTATTTACAATAGCTGGGTTGAAAGTATCTTCATTGGCAAATGATGTTGTAAAAATGATAAGCGAGCAGGTGAAAATAGTTAATCGACATAAGGTTTTAAAATGCATAAATGAAATCCTATGGTCTTTGTGAATTGCTTCATTATAGCATGATGCAGTAAGATTTAAGCATGCAAAGAAAGATTACTTTTTCTTTTTAGCTGAGTTGGCGCGAGCTTGTAATTCTACATCAATATATAAATCAGTAATGGCACCAGAACTGTGGCCAGCATCATCGCGAACATGTTCGCGTGGGCGAATTTTTACATCATCAGAAATGCCAGTATGACGAAGCCAATGCACGGTAGCTGCATGGAGTTGATGAAAATCGTGTTGTTCTTTTGGATCAGTAAAGGTGTCCGCTGCTGCATCAAAACACTGTTGCACTAAGCGGCGAATCCAACGGGTATCGGTGATAGGCTCATACGGATTTTTAAGTTTGCCGATTAAAGGCATCTGGTCATCCGCAGTTGGTAACTCTGGTAAGCCCAGGTAACGCCTGTAGCGTTTAAATGCTGCTAACATAGTAGGGCTGACAGCTATTTGTCTGGCTTTGTTGCCTTTGCCGACAGTTTTAAACCACCAGTTCCCATGATGATCTTCAAAGAAATCATGCATGCTAGGTGTCCAGCGATCTGAAGCGGTTAGCTCAGAAATACGTAAATACATGCCATATAAACATTGAATCATAAATAAAACGCGCTCATGATCAGGGTTCTGATTGGCAATAGATTCAGTAATGCTGATTAAACGTGCCCACTGTTTTTCAGATAAGCGACGAATAGTCGGTGCGGTAGCATCTTTTCTTAAAAACTTGGATTTTTGTCTGATTAAAGCAACTGGATTACTTTGAACAACTTCTTCTTGTAATAAATATGCGTAAAAGCTACCAATAATGCCAAATAATACTTTTAAAGTTTTATCTGAAATTTGATACGTTTTTTTCTCGATTTTATTAGTCGCATTTTTTATTTTGACTGTTGCTGTAAAAGGGCGCCAATCTGGATTGGGGGCTTTTAAATCGCCATCTTTAATTTTAAAGCGTGCCACTGTTTTTTGGCCGATCCATTTTTCAGGTGGTTTAATGCAAAACTCTACAAAGCTTTCGATATCTTCACGCTTAAGATCTAAAATAGATTTATTGCCAATAAACCAGCACCACTGAACTAAGCGTTCTATGTCGCGTCGATATGCACGAAAAGTGTCTGGGCTGCCGCGATAGCTATATAAAAAGCTTAAAGCCATTCGATAATCTTTAATCATGCTTTGGGTTGGCTTTTTAGATAAGCAGCTTTGTAGCCATTGGGTTAACGTTTCTAAAGGTTGAAAGTTTTGTTGGCATTCACGATATAAGTTTATCGTATCTTCTAAAGTATCAAAAACAGGTTGTGGTATATAAGTATCTTTAGTCATGGGATATTTCAAAATCCTCAGGTGCTTTTGATTTCCAACGGCGATGTGACCAGAGCCATTCGGATGGGTTTTCATTAATTTGCTTTTCTAAGATGCGCATATATTTTTTGGTAATCGCTGTTGCATTTTCTTTTTTCGGATGTTCTTCTATCATTTCAGCAGTCGTTTCATAAAACCCTTGCTTGGGAGATGTTTGGTATAAATAAATTAATGGATAGCCAAATTTAGCCGCCATTTTTGCCGGTGTGGTATTGATCTCAGTAGGCTGATTTAGAAATGTCATCCAATCAAGCTGTTTTGTACCAACAGGGTGCTGATCAAATAGGATGCCATAGCTGTTTTTAGAGTTCTTATTTTTTAGCATGACGCGTGCTGATTGATTAACAGGTTTCATCTCCATTTTAAAGCGATTACGGTCTGCCAGCATCATGGCGTTATCTTTAGGGTTATGCAGTGTTTTATAAAACCCAATAGAGGGTGTTTTCAGCTGATTGCCTACGCAGCCACCCCATTCCCAGTTGCCATAGTGTGGCATCATTAAAAGCACGCCACCATATTGCTCACTTAACTGCTCAATAAGCTCAGGATTATTTAGATGAAAACGTTCACACATCTCTTTAACAGGGATTCGTCGGCTCTTGAGCGCTTCAAATGTGATAATCGTTAAATGCCTATAAAATTGCTTTGCAATGAATTCTATTTCGTCAGGTCTTTTGCTGGGGAAAGATCTAGAAATGTTACCAATAATGATTTTGCGTCTATATTTTAGTAAGCGATAAACAATAAAGGTTGCGCACGGTTCAATGGCGTAAAGCAGCCTCAACGGCAGTCGACTAAAGAGTGAGATAAGAACTTGATTCACAGACATAATTTGCAGTCATCCAATACTAATAAAGCACTATACCATAAGCTATATAAATAATTCAAAAAAGGGTTGCCTAATATAGTTTAAGCAGAAAAAGTTATGCAAAATCTTGGGTTGGTCTGTGGATAACTTTGTGGACTAAATTGCTACCTCTGCTTAGATTTCTAGCATTATGTTTAAAGTTTGCTATTTATCAATTGAACAAAAGCGCATAAAAACCCTGTTTTTGTAGTTTAAAATTGGCTTGCATAAGTTTTGGTCGTGTAAGTTATTATTTAAACGATTGATAAATAATGGCTCAAAATATCTGTGAATAAAAAGAATGAGTGTGTGAGATATTGACGCCTAGTATGCGCTGAATGTGGCTTGCGTTCATGTGTGAATTCAGAAAAAACACAAGCCTTTATTTGTTTTATGGCACTGATCTTTCGGTATTGCCAACATAAACCTGACGTGGACGAGTAATTTTGCGTTTTGGATCAGCCATCATTTCAAGCCATTGCGCTAACCAGCCACTAGAGCGGGCACAGGCAAAAATGACAGTAAACATGTTAGCAGGAATACCCATCGCAGATTGGGTGATACCAGAATAAAAATCTACGTTTGGATATAGGTTGCGTGATTTGAAATACTCATCGTTTAAAGCCAGTGTTTCTAGCTCGCTGGCTAATTTAAACAAGTCATCATTTAAGGCGCCAGTGTGCGCTAAGATATCATGACAAATCGATTGCATTTGTTTGGCGCGTGGATCATAGTTTTTATAAACACGGTGGCCAAAGCCCATTAATCTAAATGGATCGTTTTTATCTTTCGCTTTAGCTAAATATTCTTCGATACGATCTGTAGAACCAATTTCCTTAAGCATATTTAAAGCAGCTTCATTAGCACCGCCATGTGCCGCGCCCCAAAGGGCTGCGATACCGCCACAAACTGCAGCAAATGGGTGTGTGCCTGTTGAACCAGCAGTTCTTACCGTCGTAGTCGAAGCATTTTGCTCATGATCTGCATGTAAGGTGAAAATAATATCCATTGCTTTGCTTAGTGTGGCATCTTGTTTGCCAAACATCATATAAATAAAGTTATTGATATAGCTTAGATCCGCATTGGGTGCAATCGGCGCTTCGCCAATGCTATGTCGATAAGCCAAGGCTGAAATAGTCGGCATTTTTGCTAATAAGCTGACGACTGCAGCTTCACGCATGCTTTCATCAAATGGATCAAACGGGTTAAATTCTTGGCCGGAAAGGGCGGCAACTGCTGTCATCACCATGCTCATAGGGTGCGTGTTCGCAGGTAAAGCTAATACAGCATTAATAACTGGTGCAGGTAAGGTAGCCTGTTCTTTAAGTATGCTTGTTAAGCGACTTTGTTGCTCGTCAGTTGGTAGTTCGCCATGACATAATAAATAAATAATCTGTGTATAAGATGTTTTTTCTGCAAGCTCAGCAATTGGGTAACCGCGATAGAATAATTCGCCTTTGCCACCATTAATAAAGGTAATGGCTGATTGGCAGCTGGCAGTAGCGCCAAGGCCATCGTTAAATGTATACATATCAACAGTTGCTTTTGCCTGTGCCACATCAAAGGCGTCACTGCCTAAAGTAGCTTTTTTAACAGGTGCTTCTAAATTTTGGTCACCATTTTGAATGTTTACAAATTGCTCGCTCATGATCGCTCCGGAAATGGAAATGTTGTGACAGCATCATAGGCTGCTAGCTTTATAAAATCAAGGGGATATTACAAAGCCTAAGTATATTAGAGGCGTGTTTTTGCGCATAAAGAAGTCAAAGACAAATGTTGAGAAACTGTCAAGAAAGCCAATCGCCCTTGATGTATCAAGGGGAGGTTCTCGGCGGTTGAGCATGCTGTTTGGTTGGCGTTGGTGTTTCAGCAGAAGGCTGGTTTTTTTTGAATGGTCTGAAAAAGTGAATTAAATATTCAGTAATAGGTACCCCGTAATGATGTTTCATGAAGAGGGCTCGAACGTACACTCTGCGTTGTTGATGCCTATGCTCTGATCGTGTTTGCTCGGGTCTTTTGGGGATGTTTTCATTAAGTATATCAAGGGCTTTTTTAGAGGACATGCTTAGTTGACTCAATTTGATTTGGAGGGCCGGGATGTTAACAACTTTGGTTTGAATTGACAAGTGGTATAGTGATCTTAGCACTGGTGCTTTTTATTAAACTAGGTTGCTTTTAATAATTTTTAAATTCATTTTTTTTATTGGGCAAAAATTTTGGAGTTATTGACCTGGGGTTGGTTGTTCTTGCCGGCATTTTTCTTTTGGCTTGTTTGTGGTTGCCTTAGCAGTATTTGTTATGCGCATGCTTGCTTTGGCGTGACTTGTTTTGTTAGCAGTTGGTATAGAGCTTTTTGTAAGTATATTATACATTTGATTAATATAAGAATCGGTTAATAATATTTGTGCTATGGCTGCAATGGAATTGGGGGTTGTGTTAAATAACTGTTCCAATAAAGCATTTAACTGTATGTTAATGGCATCAAAAGCAAGGTTATTTTGAAATGTAACTACAGTTGAGTAAGCTGTGTCATCTTTAGTGTAAAGCTTTAAATATAATTGAAGTGATTTCTGAAAATTAGATTTTACTGATTCGATATGGGGTTGGTGATTAGCTTTTTTTGTGTTGTTATGAGTTAATTTAGCCAACAATCTATCTTCTAAGGCTATAAAAATTGTATTAATAAATTGGGCTGTGATTTCTAATGCAACCGAATGATCTAGCGCTTTGGAGTGACAGTATTTTTTTAATTGTTCAAGGTAAAATAAGCTAGAGGCGGATGATGAGATGCTAAAATATGCTTTTTGAATATCTATTATATTAGCGTATGGGTCACAGAGTGTCATAAAAGCTTCAGCCAGTGTCAGTAAATCCACTTTATTTTGTAAACTAAAGATGTTTTTTCCTGCTAAATAGGCATCTATGTCTTGAAAACGATCGCTTTGTGATTTTGTTAACTTAACATATTTAATAATTTTATTGAGTGCTTTAAAATATGGTGTGCTTATTTTGCTGGATGGTTTTTGAACTGGCATTTACTTAACCCTAATCATTTTATATATTCAGGCGCAAGTATAGAGGCTGGCCACATCTTGTGCAAGCCCTTTAGGGCGCCTTGAATAAGATTAAGATAAGGCCAGGTTGGCGCTAATAGTTGCGGTGCTAGGAAGCTTGGGTTCTTCTTGCTTAGTGCTATGTTGAGTTTGCTTTTTAGCAAATGTACCAGCGTTACGAGCTGTTGGGGTCATCACTGGTTTTTTTATAAGGCCTAATGTAATTCTAAGTTCATTAGCGAATTGGACTGTGCTGAAATTTTCTTTCTGGGCTTGTTGTGTGACCTTTTTGATAGCATCTCGCAAACGAGTGATCAGTGTTGGAACATCTGCTTTTGGGTTTTTTTTAATCAATTCATTGGTCACCTGCATGGAAATAGCCTGAACTAATTTTTCAATGTTTATTTTTTCTGAATGCATAAGTAGTCTCTTATAGTTATATAATAAATAACGATTATACCATAGATGCTGTAAAGTAAACATGGCTATGTATTTTTTATGGCTTTAAAAAATATATTGTTTTGTTGCTTGGAAGGCCGGTGAGTTGGCTCGTATAATGAGTGTTAGCTTTGTGATTGAAAAACCTAATAGAAACAATCAAAAATCCTGATGATTGATCCATTGTTTTTCAATTTTAATAGTAGTATAGTGGCGACTAAATGCCTGTTAAGGGCTTGATTTAATTACCTAGAGGTGAGTTTTTTGTGAACAACAAACGACCTGTTAATCTTGATTTAACGACGATTCGCTTTCCTGTAACTGCTATTATATCCATATTGCACCGTATTTCAGGTGTTTGGTTGTTTTTGGCATTACCATTGTTAATAATAACCCTGCATGGTTCTTTAGATTCTATTCAATCTTTTGCTGCCCTTGACCTTTATATATCTAATCTATTCTTTTTAAGGTTTTTAATTTGGACAGTTTTAGCAGCAGGTACTTACCATTTTGTTGCAGGTATCCGCCATATGATTTTAGATATGGGCATTGGTGATAGTTTTCAAAGTGGCAAAAAAACAGCATGGATTGTGCTAATGATTAGTGCCATATTAATTGTGATTGAAGGAGTATGGTTATGGTAACAAGCGTAACAAACTGTACGCGTAATGGTTTAGGTGATTGGTTGTTGCAACGTGTGAGTGCGTTGGTTATGGGCGCTTATGTGATCTTTTTAGTTGCTTTTTTTATGCTGCATTGCCCAATGACATATGCTACATGGAAAGGTTTATTTGCCACACTTTGGTTTCAAATTTTTACCACGGTTGTGTTATTTTCAGTATTAGCTCATGCCTGGATTGGTTTATGGACTGTTTTTACTGACTATATTAAATGCGCTAGCTTGCGTGTTGTTTTAGAAGTTTTATTGATTTTATTTTTATTAGTGCTAGCAATCTATGGTTGCTGGGTTGTATGGAGTTAAGTGTAGATGTCTATTCCTGTTTTTTCATTTGATGCGGTCATTATTGGCGCTGGTGGCGCTGGCATGCGTGCATCATTACAGCTTGCTGAAGCTGGCCATAAAGTAGCTGTTATTTCTAAAGTATTTCCAACGCGCTCACATACTGTAGCCGCCCAAGGTGGTGTTGCTGCTTCTTTAGGTAATTTAGAAGAAGATAAGTGGCAGTGGCATATGTTTGATACGGTTAATGGCTCAGATTTCTTAGGCGATCAAGAAGCTATCGAATATATGTGTAAAGAAGCGCCAGCTGCTATTTATGAATTAGAGCATATGGGTTTGCCATTTTCACGTGTAGAAAGCGGTAAGATTTATCAGCGTTATTTCGGCGGTCATACGGCAAATAATGGTGGTAAATCAGTACATCGTGCTTGTGCGGCAGCTGATAGAACAGGCCATGCTTTATTGCATGCGCTTTATCAAACTAATTTAAAAAATAAAACGCATTTTTATAATGAATGGTATGCCTTAGATTTAGTAAAAAATGAAGAAGGTGCTATTTGTGGAGTGGTAGCGTTATGCATGGAAACTGGCGAATGCGCATTTTTCCATTCACGCTCAACTATTTTAGCTACCGGTGGTGCAGGGCGTATTTTCCAATCCACTACAAATGCTTTTATTAATACAGGTGATGGTTTAGGAATGGCACTGCGTGCGGGCTTGCCATTACAAGATATGGAATTCTGGCAGTTTCATCCAACGGGTGTTGCAGGTGCTGGCTGTTTGATCACAGAAGGTTGTCGTGGTGAAGGCGGTTATTTATTAAACAGTGAAGGCGAGCGTTTTATGGAGCGTTATTCTCCGCATCTTAAAGATTTAGCTTGTAGGGATATTGTATCTCGTGCTTCTGTAAAAGAAATTCTAGCCGGGCGTGGTTGTGGTCCGAATAAAGATCACGTGCTATTAAAAATGGACCATTTAGGGCGTGAAGTTTTAGAAGAACGTTTGCCAGGTATTTGTGAGATCTCTAAAAAGTTTGCCAATGTTGACCCGGCTGTTGAACCAATTCCAGTAACACCTACTTGTCACTATATGATGGGTGGTATTCCAACAAATATTGATGGCCAAGTAGTTACGATCGATAGCGATGGTAAAGATCAATTGGTTGAAGGTTTGTATGCAGCTGGTGAGTGTGCTTGTGTTTCAGTGCATGGGGCCAATCGTTTGGGTGCTAATTCATTATTAGATATTGTGGTATTTGGTCGTGCTGTAGGTATTCATTTAGCTGAAAAACTTTCTATGGGTAAAGTGGAAATGGAACCAGCTTCAGAAGCTGCTGTCGATAAAGCCATGTCTCGTTATAACCGCTGGTTTAGCGACGAACGTGATCAAGATGGTCCTGAAATTCGCCATGAAATGGCTAAAGTGATGCAAGAAGCTTTTGGTGTTTTCCGTGAAGAAAGTTCTATGAAACCAGCTTTAGAGAAGCTTCAAGCATTATCAGAAAAATTAAAATCAGCTAAACTTTATGATGATAGCAAAGTGTTTAATACGCATTTAATTGAAATGCTTGAGTTAGATAATTTAATGGAAGTTGCTTTAGCAACAGCGACTTTAGCGAATGCACGAACAGAAAGTCGTGGTGCCCATTCTCGTGAAGACTATCTAGAGCGTAACGATGAAGAATGGCTCAAGCACAGTTTATATTTTAATGATGGTAAGCGTGGCTTTCGTGATGTTAATTTCACACCGAAAGAAGCGGATGTTATCCCAGTACAAGAGAGGAAAGAATAGTCATGTCACAGATTACTGTTTCTATTTATCGCTTTGATCCTGAAAAAGATAAAAAGCCTTATATGCAAGAATATAAAATTGACCGTCATGCTGGTGAGGGCACTATGCTTCTAGGTTTAATGGAAGCGATTAAATCAACACAAGATGCCACGCTTTCTTTTCGTCGCTCATGCCGTGAAGGTATTTGTGGTTCTGATGGAATGAACATTAACGGGGTGAATGGCTTAGCATGTATTACTAAAATGGCGGATATGCCTGATAAAATAGTATTAAGACCATTGCCTGGTTTTCCAGTGGTGCGTGATTTAGTTGTCGACATGACGCAGTTTTATCGTCAGTATGAAAAGGTAAAACCATTCTTGCAAAATAATGATCCGGTGCCTGCCACTGAGCGTTTACAGTCACCAGAACAGCGTGCTGAATTAGATGGCTTATATGAATGTATTCTTTGTGCTTGTTGTTCAAGTTCTTGTCCTTCTTATTGGTGGAATCCAGATAAATTTATTGGTCCAGCCGGTTTGTTAACAGCTTATCGTTTTATTGCTGATACTCGTGATACCCATACTGAAGAACGATTAGAGCATTTAAAAGATCCATTCAGTGTTTTTCGTTGTCGTACAATTATGAATTGTGCTTCGGTTTGTCCGAAAGGCTTAAATCCAACGAAAGCGATTGCTAAACTGCGTGATCGTATGTTGCATGAGTCAGTATAGATATAATTAAAATATAGGTTATTTGAAAAAGGTTTGTTTAGATGTCAAAAAGATCCTATGATGAATTAGAAGCGTCTTCCTATTTGGCGGGAAGTAATAGCCCTTATATTGAAGAGTTATTTGATCAATACTTAGAAAATCCTGCCTCGTTATCACAAGAGTGGCAAGATTTTTTTAAGCAAGTATCAACGGCAGCAAATGGTAGCCAAGAAAAAGCAGTTTCTCACCATAAAGTTGTTGAACGTTTTCGTGATATGCCAACACATATGGCTACAGCGGGCGCAGCATTACCTGTTGCAGACAAGCAAGAAGCTGTGGATGATTTAATTAGAAATTTCCGTAATCTTGGCCACTTGAGTGCTGATTTAGACCCTTTACATTTAGAAAAAAACGCAATTGATTCGCGCTTAAATTATCAAACTTATGGTTTAACTCAAGCTGATTTATCGACAGTATTTTTGACGCGTGGTGTTTTAGATAAAGCACAAGCACCTTTGCAAGAAATCATAAGTATCTTGGAAAGTGTTTACACTAATTCAGTTGGTTTTCAATTTGAATATATTACGGACCCAGAACAAAGAGATTGGCTAGTCAATCAAATAGAAAAAAGATTTTGGCAAGCACCATTAGCCGATAAAGTGAAAACCAAAACCCTTAATGATTTAGTCGCAGCTAATGGTTTAGAGCAATTTTTAGAAGTTAAATATCCTGGGCAAAAGCGTTTTTCTGTCGAAGGTTTGGATGCTACTATTCCAGCATTAACCCATATTGTTGCACAAGCCGGCCATGCAAAAATTAAAGAAGTTGTGATGTGCATGGCGCATCGTGGTCGCCTTAATGTTATGGTCAACGTATTAGGTAAAAGCATTACAGAGTTATGTGATGAGTTTGCAGGAAAACACGAAGATGATAATACAACTGGTGATGTTAAATATCATATGGGTTATTCATCGGATGTGAAAGTTGATAACGGGTCAGTGCATTTATCTTTATTATTTAATCCATCCCATCTTGATTATATTTCACCTGTTTTAATGGGTTCAGTGCGTGCCCGCCAAGATACTTTTTCCAATAATTCTGACAAACCAAATTATGCTTTAGGTGTCATGTTGCATGGTGATGCTTCTTATGCTGGTCAGGGTATTATTATGGAAACCTTGGTTATGTCTAATACTGATGCTTATGATATCGGTGGTGTTATTCATTTAGTTACTAATAATCAAATTGGTTTTACGACTAGAACCATGGATCATATTCTGCGTAAAAATGCTTATTGTACCGATGTGTCTAAAACAATTGCCGCACCAGTTATTCATGTCAACGCAGATGATGCAGAAGCGGTTATCCGCACCATTCAATTAGCCTTTGCTTATCGCCAACAATTTCAAGCTGATGTAGTAGTAGATTTAGTTGGCTATCGTCGTCATGGTCATCAAGAAGTGGACGAGCCAAAAGCCACACAACCAGTTATGTATGCTAATATTAAAAAACATTTGCGACCTTATAAAATTTATGGGGAGCGCTTGGTTACAGAAAATGTTATCACACAACAAGAGTTGGATGATTTAAATGGCGCTTATCGAGATCGTTTGGATAATGGTGAAATGGTAGTCGATCAATGTGATAAGGGCATAAGTGATCTACGTAAAGAAGAATGGACGCCTTATATTAACCAGCCTTGGGATCAAAAAAGTGATACAGGTGTGGCTAAAAAAGATCTTAAAAAACTAGGCAAGCAAATTTCAGATTACCCAGAGACATTTACACTATTGAAACAAGTGAAAATGTTAATGGAAGCTCGTAAAAAAATGTATGGTGCTGAATTAAGTCTAGATTGGGGTGCTGCAGAAATGCTTGCCTATGCAACTTTATTAAATGAAGGTACGTCAATTCGTCTTGCTGGTGAAGACGCTTGTCGTGGCACATTTTTCCATCGTCATGCCACATTAAAAGATCAAGCTACCAGTGAAGAATATTTGCCATTAAATAAAATAAATAGCGATGCGACCATGCATATCTATGATTCTATTTTAGCTGAGTGTGGGCCACTTGGTTTTGAATATGGTTATTCAACGGCATCTCCACAATCATTAGTTATTTGGGAAGCGCAATTCGGCGATTTTGCTAATAGTGCGCAGGTTATTGTCGATCAATTTATTAGTTCTGCTTGGCAAAAGTGGAAGCGTGATTCAGGCTTGGTGATGTTATTGCCTCATGGTTATGAAGGTATGGGTCCAGAGCATAGTTCTGCTAGATTAGAAAGATATTTACAGTTATGCGCGCAAGATAATATGCAAGTGTGCGTACCTACCACACCCTCACAAATTTTCCATTTATTAAGAAGGCAAGTATTAAGACCATATCGTCGCCCACTGATTGTTATGTCACCAAAAAGTTTATTAAGACATAAGCAAGCTGTTTCAAGTCTAGAAGAATTTGAAACTGGTGAATTTAAAGTAGTGATTGATGAAAAAAATGATGTGATTAAAGCTGATAAAGTTAAGCGTGTTGTTTGTTGTTCTGGTAAAGTTTATTATGATCTTGTTGCACAAAGGGATGCAAACAAGCAAACAGATATTGCTATTGTTCGTATCGAGCAGCTGTATCCATTTCCTTATGAGGCTTTAAAGCCTATTATTGCAAAATATCAAAATGCAACCACTATTTGTTGGACTCAAGAAGAGCCTAAGAATCAAGGTGCTTGGTATATTACAAGACATCGCATTTTAAAATGTATGCATGAAAAACAAAAACTTATTTTATCATCAAGAGATGCGATGGCAGCTGCTGCAGTTGGCTACCCAGACTTATTTAAAGCACAACAAAAGAAACTAATCAATGATGCTTTGTCACTTGATTACAAACCATAAAATACTTAGTGTAAGAGGATATAACCATGACAATCGAAATTTTAGTGCCACCATTACCTGAATCTGTAGCTGATGCAACCATTGCTGGCGTGCATATTAAAGATGGTGATGCCATCACTCGTGATCAAAATTTATTTGATTTAGAAACCGATAAAGTCATGATTGAAGTACCAGCAGCTGAAGCAGGTGTTGTTGTAACTGTGCATGTTAAAGAAGGTGATGTTGTGACTTCAGGTCATTTGCTTGCAACACTTGAAAAAGGTGGCGCTGCAAAACCTGCAGCTGCTAAAGCAACTAAAGAAGCTGAGAATACAGATGCTGATGATTCTGCTGCTAGCCCAGCAGTTCGTCGTCTATTATCTGAAAATAATCTTGATGCAGCAAACGTAAAAGGTACTGGAAAAAATGGCCGTATTGTAAAGGCTGATGTAGAAGCTGCAATAAGCGCTAAATCTGCAGCGCCTGCAAAGGTTGATGCTGCACCAGCACCAAGCTTTTCACCAGAAGGACGCATTGAAGAGCGTGTGCCAATGACTCGTTTGCGTGCTCGTATTGCAGAACGCTTATTGGATGTAACGCAATCAGCAGCGTTACTAACTACTTTTAATGAAATCAATATGAAACCAGTGATGGATCTTCGTAAAAAATATAAAGATTTATTTGAAAAAGAACATGATGTTCGTTTAGGTTTTATGTCTTTCTTTGTTAAAGCTGTAATCGCTGCTTTACAAAAATACCCTGAGGTAAATGCCTCACTAGATGGTAATGATATTGTTTATCACCACTACCAAGATATTGGCATTGCAGTTGGTTCTGCTCGTGGTTTGGTGGTGCCTATTTTACGCGATGCACAAAACATGAATATGGCCATGATTGAAAAAGATATTCGTGGTTATGCTAAAAAAGCGCAAGATGGTAAATTAACGATTGAAGATATGACAGGCGGTACTTTTACAGTGACAAATGGTGGAACATTTGGTTCTATGCTTTCAACACCAATCATTAATCCACCGCAAAGTGCTATTTTAGGTATGCATAATATTGTTGAACGTGCAGTCGTAGAAAATGGTGAAATTGTTGCAAGACCAATTATGTATGTTGCTTTATCATATGATCATTGTATTATTGACGGCAGTACTGCTGTAGGATTTTTGAAAACGATAAAAGAATTGATAGAAGACCCAGCAAGAATGATGCTTGATGTTTAGGTAGAGATTTTTACCTCTCACCAAAACTAAAGTTGTGACTCTTTCTCCAGGGAGAGTAACAGTTGTGTGGCAAGTCGAAGATGTTGCCATTTCTTATAGATATGCATTTTGCAGTACTTTCTAGATTGTTACCCTCCTATGGGAGGGGCAAACTGCCTGTTAAAGTGAAGATAAATTAAGAGGTTTATAAAATATAAACTAGTAAAATCCAATGGCACAAATAGAAGGTGCTATTTTAATGAAAAAATTCTAAAAAAGAATTTATAAAAACCAAGAACGTTAAGTTATGAGGAAAGGTTAGTCAAAAAATATTATGAAATAAGCGGAGTTTACTTAAGCGTAAATGAGTATTTTTGAATAATGTTTTTTGCCCAAGATTTACCATCATTTAGCGTTCGTAGAAAAAAGTGAGGAGTAAAAATGAATATCCATGAATACCAGGCCAAAGAGCTTATGAGCCAATACGGGATTGCTGTCCCTAAAGGCGTCGTTGTCACTAATGGTGAAGAGGCTAAAGCTGCTTGCGATAAACTAGGTGGCGACTTATGGGTTGTTAAAGCACAGGTTCACGCTGGTGGCCGTGGTAAAGCGGGTGGTGTTGTTTTATTAAAAGATAAACAAGAAGTAGCTGATAAAGTTGAAGCTATGATTGGCACTAACTTAGTAACTTTTCAAACTGACGAAAATGGTCAACCTATTAATAGTGTTTGGATTGAAGAAGCATCTGATATTGCTAATGAACTTTATTTAAGTGCTGTTATTGATAGAAGTTCAAGTAAAGTTGTTTTTATGGCAAGTACTGAAGGCGGCATGGAAATTGAAGAAGTTGCCGAACATACACCTGAAAAAATTCATCAAATCACTGTTGAGCCAATGGTTGGCATGCAACCATTTCAAGCGCGTCAGTTATTCTTTCAATTAGATTTAGATAAATCGTTAATGCGTCCATTCACACAATTAGTGATGTCTTTATATGATATGTTTATGCAGCGTGATTTAGCGTTATTAGAGATTAACCCTTTAGTGGTGACTAAGCAGGGTGGTTTAATTTGTCTTGATGGTAAAATTAACATTGATGCGAATGCTTTGTATCGCCAAAAAGAATTATTAGCTATGCGTGATCCATCACAAGAAGATGAAAAAGAAAATAGAGCTGCTGAATGGGAGCTTAACTATATTTCTTTAGATGGTAATATTGCTTGTATGGTTAATGGTGCAGGTCTTGCTATGGCCACGATGGACCTTATTAAATTAAATGGTGGTGAGCCAGCTAACTTTTTAGATGTTGGTGGTAGTGCTACTGAAGAACGTGTTACTGAAGCTTTCAAAATTATTACTTCTGATGCTGATATTAAAGGTATTTTAGTTAATATTTTTGGTGGTATTGTTCGTTGTGACATGATTGCAGAAGGTATTATTAAAGCTGTTAAAGAGGTGGATGTTAAAGTGCCTGTAGTTGTTCGTTTGGAAGGTAACAATGCAGAATTAGGTGCTAAAATCCTTGGTGAAAGTGGTTTAAATATTATTCCTGCAAACGGTTTTGCACAAGCTGCTGAACTTGTTGTTAACGAAGCAAATAAATAAGAGGAAAAAGAATGAGTATTTTAATTGATGAAAACACAAAAGTAATTGTCCAAGGTTTCACTGGTAAACAAGGTACGATGCATGCAGAACAATGTATTGCTTATGGTACGAAAATTGTTGGTGGTGTAACACCAGGTCGTGGCGGTCAAACCCATTTGGATCTTCCTGTATTTAATAGTGTTGCAGAAGCTGTAGAAGCAACTGGCGCTAACGCTACGATGATTTTTGTACCGGCACCATTTTGTAAAGATTCTATTTTAGAAGCCGTTGATGCTGGTATTGAATTAGTGATTTGTATTACTGAAGGCATCCCAGTCGTTGATATGATTGACGTTAAAGCATATGTCGATACTATGCCATCTCGTTTAATCGGGCCAAACTGTCCAGGCGTGATCACACCTGGTAAATGTAAAATTGGTATTATGCCAGGTCATATTCATCAACCGGGTAAAGTTGGTATTGTTTCTCGTTCTGGTACATTAACGTATGAAGCCGTTGCTCAAACAACAGCTTTAGGTTTAGGTCAAAGTACGTGTGTTGGTATTGGTGGTGATCCAATTCCAGGTTCAAACTTTATTGATATCTTAGAGTTATTCGAAAAAGACAATCAAACTGAAGTGATTGTCATGGTTGGTGAAATCGGTGGTAGTGCTGAAGAAGAAGCAGCAGCATACATTAAGAGCCATATCACAAAACCTGTGGTTAGCTATATTGCTGGTGCAAGTGCGCCAGAAGGCAAGCGTATGGGGCATGCTGGTGCGATTATTGCTGGTGGTAAAGGTACAGCGGATGAAAAATACAAAGCGCTTGAAGCAGCTGGTGTATTAACAGCACGTTCACCTGCTGAAATCGGCAAAATGGTTGCTAAAGCACTTGGTATGCCTGTTGAAGGTTAATTAAAATATGCCAGTTGAACTGATGCCACTATCTGAATTGCCTGAAAAAGACCAAAAACTTATTCAGGCAATTCATCATTTTTGGTTTGGTGATCTGGAAGAGAGCCTCCCATCACCTGAACGTTTTGCGTTATGGTTTGAGCCTGAACCAATGACCATTCAATGGATCAAAGATAACTACCAAAAACATATAGAGGCTGCCGGTTTAGGACAATATGACCACTGGTTAAAGTGTATTGAAGGTCAGTTGGCACAAATTATCTTGCTAGATCAGTGGACTAAGTTTGTCTTTGAAAAGCAACCCGAAGCTTATCAATATGATGCAAAAGCATTGCAGATTAGTATGGAAGGGGCTAGCAAAGAAAAAGAGCATGATTTGACTTTAATCGAACGCGCCTTTTATTATTTCCCTTTGTTGCACGCTGAAAGTGATTTTTTAATCAATAATGCAATTCATTGTTATAATATTTTAAAGCAATATGCCTTAAAAGAAACTAAAAAAACTTATCAGAAGTTCTTAGATATTGCAGAGCATCATGCTAAGATTATTCATGCCTACGGCCGTTTTCCAACCAGAAATGCTGTTTTAGGTCGAATGAGCAGCGAAGACGAAAGCCTATATTTAAAGGCATTGGAAGATGACCATAAGTTAGATGTTTACTAGACAGATAAAAAGAGGTAAGCCATGTTAGAAGTTAGTGATATTGTATATCGAACTGTATTTACTCATTTGGATCAAGTATATACTTTATATTCACAAGGTATTTCAGAGGAAACATTAGTTGGGTTTATAGAAGTCGACGGCATTTTATCTATGGCGCAAGATATTGTAATGAGTACTGAAAATCAAGAGGCTCATGAAGTTTTCCGTCAACAGTTACAATCAATTAAGCGTACTTATGTACCTATGCATGCTGTGGTTCGTATTGATGAAATGACCAGAAAGCATTATGACTTTACTGTGCTTGATAATAAAGAGCAGCCTATGAATGTGCAGCATATTCGTGGTGGAAATTTTTCAGATAAAAAGTAGGTCTGTAAAACATTAACCTAAAATTTTATAAAGGATTTAAATTATGCTAGAACTATGGAATAAAATGTCCATGATGTTAGATGGATTTGGTTGGTGGATTGAGATTCTTATTTGGTTTGTTTTAGCATTATTGCTGTGGTGGGCTTACCGTGCTGTCATTAATTATTTTATTGCGAAACTTAATAAACTAAAAAAATCATGGCCAGTCGCGTTATTGCAGTCATTTGATTTGCCTGTTGTTTATTTATTTTGGTTTTTCTTGTTAACTGATTTTGGTCAAAAAATTGCAACGCACTTAGGTTATCTTGTTTTTAGATATTGGAATACGGTTTATCAAGCGGTGACTGTCATTGCTTTATTTATGATGATGATGCGTTTTATCGGCTATATGCAAAAAGCGGCATTAGCTAAAGTATCTAGAGACCCAGAGAGTAAAACTAGTAAAACATCTGTTACCGCAACAGCGCAATTACTACGAGTTGTGCTCATAGTAATTACGATATTAATGCTATTGCAGGTAACAGGCATACCTATTTCCGCATTATTAGCTGTTGGTTCGATTGGTACATTAACCATTGGTTTTGCTGCTAAAGATACTTTAGAAAACTATATGGGTGGCGCGATGATCTTTTTTGATCGCCCATTTGGTGTTGGTGATTGGATTAATTTGCCAGCAGAAAACATAGAAGGCACAGTTGATAATATCGGTTGGCGTTTAACTAAGATTATTGGTTTTGATAAGAGGCCTTATTACATTCCTAATAAAATATTTTCCACGACCGTTATTGAAAATCCATCAAGGATGACGCATCGTCGGATAAAAAGAGTTGTTGGTGTGCGTTATGATGATTTAAATAAAGTGGATGCCATCGTTAGTGATATCCAAGCGATGTTAGATTCGCACCCGGATTTGGCTCATAAAGGTGTTTCTACTTTTGTTAACTTGATTGAATTTGCCAGTAGTTCGCTGAATATTCAAATTTATGCATTTACTAAAACAGTGAAATGGCTGCCGTATCAAAAGATTCAACAAGATGTTTTATTAAAAGTAGCTGCTATTATAGGTGAGCATGGCGCACAAATTGCTTTCCCAACACGAACATTACATGCACCAACTTCCATGCAAATTGAAAATAACCCATCACATTAAGGACTTAACATCATGAGTGAAGAACAACATATACCAACAGAAATTCGCGAAGTTTTTGCCAAAGCAACGTGTTTACATACTAAATTTGATATTGAATGTGCGCTTGAGCATATGGCTACTGGTATTAGTTATTCTGTTTCACATAAAAACCCAGTGTTTATTTGTGTGATGATTGGTGGCATGGTAACCATGGGTAATTTACTAACGCACTTAGATTTTCCATTAGAGGTTGATTATATAGATGCACGCCGTTATGACAGTGGCATAGAAGCAAAAGAAATTAAATTTCATGTTGAGCCAACCACTAATTTAGAAGGGCGTACAGTTGTTATCGTCGATGATATTTTAGATGGCGGTATTACGCTTGCCCATTGTGTGGATTATTGTAAGTCACAAGGTGCCGGTGAAATCTTAACAGCTGTTTTGGTGGATAAAATGCGTGAAAAGCGGGATGAGGGCGGTATTGAAAATGCAGATTTTGTAGCGCTTACCGTGCCAAACCAATATATCTTTGGTTATGGTTTGGATTATAAAGAGTATTTGCGTAATGCGCCGGGGATCTATAAGGTTGCCCCTGAACACCAATAGTAAGCCGAATTAAATTTATAGGGCGATAACTTTGTTAAAAGCTCAATCAAAATCCTCATTTACGCTTTAGTAAACTGCGGTTTTTCATTCGCTTTTGCCGCGTTCTCGCCGCTCTAAATTGAATTCTAGATAGTGCTAGATTTGCTTAATGCGTCTTCGCCAGATAGTAAGCCGAATTAAATTTATAGGGCGATAACTTTGTTAAAAGCTCAATCAAAATTTTTGATTAACTACTTAACCACTACTCTCCCCTTGTGGGGTTTTTGTGTGAGCAAAAACGGGTGGCAGGACAGCCACCCCGGGTAACTAGATTTTTCAGGATGGAAAAGCGTAGGCGAGTCAAAATCTTTGATTTTGGAGAGGGGGAAACATAAAAAGGAGAATCCAATGTCATATTTCGCAATCGTCGCTTACGACGCACCTAATAGCCAAGAAAAAAGAGAACAACATCGATACCTGCGCATATGGATGCAATGCATTTAATTTAAAATCATTTTGTTAAGTTTGCGTTTGCTTTAATATCTTCAATTGCTTTTTCAATATCATTTGTGAGTGGTGTTGTTCGTCTTGAAAGTGTTGGAGAATTTGTTTTCTTTGCATCAAAAGCTTTAATCTCAGAATAAGGGTTGTCAGAAAAACTATATTTTTTATGGATGGCATCCAAAGTGGTAGGGGTGATAGTATATTGGTTATTGCTTTCATTGGGTTGAACTATAAAGGTAGTGTCTTTAAATGTTCTTTGTAAATACTTATATAGCACGGCGCATAAAGATGCTATTAGTATGGAATTTAATGTGAAAATCATCCTAGATGTTTTATTTATAAAGCATATTGATGAGAAAGCAATAATAAAAAAGCTGAGTAAGGCAATCAAATTTACTCTCTTGTAGATAAAATGCTTAAGATAATAATTTTTATAGGCTTGAATAACCTCATATGAAATTGGGTTAAAATTATTGGCTTCTAGATCAGAGGAGCCTTTAAAAAAACGTATTTCAATGTTGCAATAGTCATTATAGGGACTTCGTATAGAGATAAGCCAGAAAGATTGTTTTGGGGTTTTGGCTGATTCCATGGGGTCTCTTGGTTTAAAAAAACAATTATTCTACTTTATATTGAGATGTAATAAATGTAAATAATTAACATTGCTTTTATGCGTCTTTTAGTAAGTGCTAAATGTATTTTTATTTGCTGGCATGTTATTTAAAATAAAAGTTAATATCTACTACTAATATTTAAAAAATTAGTAGTAAATTAGTAATAAAAGAGTTCGGTGGGGTTTTTATGTAATTATTTTTTTGATGCTGATGATAACTATTTTAATATTTATGCTATGATGCTGTGATCTGCAGAAACATCCATAAGATAAGGAATCATGCTATGTATTATAATAACGATTGGGATTCATCGTCATCTGATTATAGATATCGAAACGGTCACTATGGAGCAAATTCAACCGGTTATGGAAGCGCCAGGAGAACATCTTCAACAACAAGCTACGCACCAAGAAGGCAACGGCAGCCAAGAAGGCGCGTGGCGCAGCCGCGCAGAACTTATACTGCACCTGAAACTGATGCTATAGTCCCTTTTTTAACACATGTTTTATCATGGTCTAGAGCTGCCTACGACCAAACTTCATCGCCAGAAAGGCTTGACCCGCTTTATCGCACCGCAGAGGCTTCAAGTTACTATTCACGGTATCAGCCGCTTATTATTGAAGAAATGCGTGCAAGTCTGCAGCAAGGGTTGGCTGCTCGGGAATCTGCTCGCTCTTTTAATATAAAAATAGATCAAGTGCGCAGTTATAGAAGTGAGCCTGGTCTGATTACCCTCTCAGGACGGGGCATCTACCTAGCGAGTTTGCCCAAAGCTACTCTATGATTGTGTTGGAAATAAGAGCTTATCCTACCAAGCCAAGCTTCTTCTTTAAAAAGCCAACTTTTCTTGCTATGGCCTCTTATCAGCAAGGTAAATTCAAATTAAAAGCTTATGTTGGTGATCAGGATTTTAGTAAAACCCAAAGTGAGAACCCATGGAGCATCGCAGTACGCTACTTAACTTCCGTAGTTAGCCAGCAGCGAATGTGGACAGCCTGCCAAGAGGCTACCCGCATGCCCTATTTATCAGCACTTGCTAAAGGAAGCGCTGTTTATAGTAATCCAGATTTAGCCATAGCGATTCCAGAAGATGATACTCCTGCTGAACATCTTAATGCCTCACAGCAACGTGCGATTAATGGCTATTTAACTTCTAGCAATCCTATCAATTTAATTCAAGGCCCTCCTGGCACGGGTAAAACCACAACCATTGTAGCCTTATTGGAACGCTTGATGGTAGAAGAAGGGCGGGTGCTTGTTACTGCGCCTTCAAATAAAGCAGTGCAGGTATTAGCCGAGCGCTTTATACCAAGAAACCAAGATTCAGCTTCTTTGCTTGTCGGTGTTGAAGAAAAAATTCCAGAGCACTTAAAACCTTTTTCGCTTTACTCGATTCAAAAAAACTTGTCTAGCGGTAAAAATTTTTTATTAGAGCAACAGATTGGCTTGCGTGATCGTTATCGAGATTTTGCAAACAGATTGGCTGAGCAAACCAAAAAACAACAACAAAAAACCAGGCAAAAAGAACTGCAGCATATTAAGCGAATTGCAAAAATTATTGGTGAAACAACAAATCTTATGCAACGTTGGAAGCTTGGGGAAATAACTGATGAGTATAAAAATGAAAGTTCACGCTTATGCCAGGTTTTAAGTAAACTGAACTGGCATAAAGATTGCGAAAGTATTCAGGAAAACTTATCTTATTTACAGGGTTTTTTAAATTATTTTGCTATGCACTTAAAAGCCTCCATTCCAGAGGAGAAAGAAATACCTAAAATACTTCTGGCCAAATCTAAATATGTTTTTTCAACGCTATGTAGCACGGGTCAGTTAGAAATGCGTAATCTTGGCAAGGTTGAACATATGATTGTTGATGAGGCTGGGCAGGCAACTGAAGCCGAAACGCTAATAGCTTTACAACACAATCCTAGCAAAAGCGTATTAGTTGGTGATATTAATCAACTTCCAGCAACTGTTATTTCACCTGCAGCAACCAAAGCTAATTTTGATTGGTCGATGATGGACAGACTGGCGAAAAAAGGCTGGCCTTCCGTTATGCTTGATACTCAATACAGGATGCATCCTGATATTTGCTGCTGGCCATCAGCTGCTTTTTATGAGGATCGATTGCAAACACCAGAAGCATTGCAAACAAGAACGCTAGCAGCAGCTAGTCATACGTCTTTATTACAACGCCCACGCGCCTTTTATCAAATTAAGTCGCAAGAAAAATCTAAAGCCACTAGTTTTCACAATATGGCAGAAGCAAAAGTTATTGCTAAAATTGTAGAGCATATACTAAAAGCTGATGCAGCATCTAAGCAATCAGCAACCACGGCAGCTGAGGGCGCTATGCCTCTAAAAACAATTGGTATTATTAGTTTTTATGCCGCACAGGTAGAGGCTATTTCCAAATGCGTTAATAATGGGCGTCCACTTAAAAATGTTCGTATCAGTACCGTTGATAGTTTTCAAGGTTCTGAATGTGATGTGATTATTTTGTCATGCGTACGTAATAACAAGCATGGCAATATTGGCTTTTTGAAAGATTATAGAAGGCTCAATGTTGCAGTAACTAGGCCAAAGCATTGTTTAATGGTTGTAAGTAATGCTACAAACTTATGTCGTAGCGACTCGCACCTTAGCGTTATGATTAATGATATGCGCTCTCATGGGCAGGTGTTCAGTGAAAACTCTTTAAATAATATTCTTGATCCGAAGCCGCCTAAACCTAAAAAAAGTGCGAAAAAATCGAAAGTCAAAAAGGCTGCTAAAAATAAAACTGCACAAAGCAGTGGAAAAGCAAAATCTAAGAAAAAGCAAGCCAAGCTGCAAAATGCCACTGCAAGTAAGCCTTCAGCGGTACCTATGCGGCAAAGTAGGAAAAAAACTCCTAAGAACAAAGCTAAGGCCAACCCAAAACAAGCAAAACGACAAACAGCTAATGCTAATTCTGCTCATGGTAGTAATGTAAGGCTACAGGCTAGAAAGAAACAGCCTGTGCAACAGCAAAGAAAGCAGAAGCAGACAAGAAAGGCAAGCCAACTTGCGCCAAGGTAGGTTTTGGTGTGAGTATGGCCTAAAAGTGACTAGGCGACACTTATTTACTCCCTTACACATAAAAAAATAGCAGGTCAAGCCTGCTAATTTTTCATCTGGTGGGTCGTATAGGATTCGAACCTATGACCAATTGGTTAAAAGCCAACTGCTCTACCGACTGAGCTAACGACCCATGTGAGAAGGTAATCATACCTAATTTTTTGGACTTTTCAACCCCTAAATATAACTTATGTTTCAATGAGTTGTTGAATGGCTTTGATCAGTTTTTCAGGTTGGTGCTCAGAGCCTAGGTTAGCTTTGATTTGTGATAGTTTTTGCTCAATTTGTGTTCTGTATTCAGTGTCATTGAGTAGTTTTATTGCCTCACAAGCTATGTTTTTAGCGCTAGCCTCTGCTTGGATGAGCTCTTTTGCAACCTGTTGCTGTGCCACAACATTACAGAGCCCGATTAATGGGGTTTTAATAACACGCTTGGCGATTTGATATGTGGCTTCTGAAATCTTGTAGATAATCACCAGTGGCCGCTGTGCTAAAGCAACCTCTAGTGTGGCTGTGCCAGATGTGCAGATAACTGCATTGCTAGCTGCAACAATATTATCTGTTTGGTTTTGGATGGTGCTAAGATAATTTTTCTGCTCAGCTGGAATTTCTAATGCATCAATTGAGTTGGCCTGTGCAATAATCATTTTAATAGTTGGATCGGCTTGATGAATGAGTGCTGCTGCTTCAAGAATAACTGGCATCAGGCGATTGATTTCTCCTGCACGGCTGCCGGGTAATATGGCTAAAATAGGTTGGTCTTGATCTAATCCTAAAGTCTCTCTTGCTTCTTGTTTGCTGGTAACATCAGCAAAACGATTAAGCATGGGGTGGCCGACCACGGTGGATGCGACACCGGCTTTCTCATAAATATTTTTTTCAAATGGAAAGAGTAATGCCATATGATCGATATCACGTTTGATCCGTTTAATGCGACCAGCTTTCCACGCCCAAATTTGCGGGCTTACATAAAAAAGAACTTTTATATTTTGAGCTTTAGCAAATTTAGCAATCTTTAAATTTAGGCCAGGGTTATCTATTAAAATAATTAAATCTGGTTTGATATCTAAAATAGATTTTTTAATTTTTTTCCATAATGAAATTAATTTAGGTATATGTTTTATGACTTCAAAAATGCCAATGATATCTAAACCATTATTAGGCAAAATGATTTTTGCACCTGCTGATTTTAATAGATCGCCGCCCATCGCATAAAAATTAATAGCAGGGTCGTTTTTATTGACTGCTTGAATCAGGTCTGAACCTAAGCGCTCACCTGAGTGCTCACCGGTAAAAATAATTATTTTTTTAGTCATTATGAGAATCAGGTTGATTGGGTGAATGGTAACGAGCATTGTTTTTATTGACAATATCAGTAATACGAATAGCAGTTTCTAGTGCTTTTTTACCTGCTAGGCCACAAACTTCTGGTGCTTTGCCAGTTTCAATGCATTCAAGAAAAGATTGAATTTGTGCTAATAGGGCATCACCTTTTTCAAAACGAAATGTTTCTCGTGACATGCGTGGAATACCCGGGTGAATATCGATATCACTTTTTTTATGCATGGCGATACGTTTATGATTAAGATCGATCACTAAATAGTTGTTTTCTTGGAAGATGCGTAACGATCGTTCTGGACGTTGGCTAATTCGGCTTGCAGTAACATTGGCAACACAGCCATTGGTAAACTTAATGCGGGCATTGGCAATGTCTATCGAGCTAGATAAAACAACGGATCCACTTGCATCAATATGTTCTATTTCAGCATCAACCATTGATTGGATTAAATCGATATCATGAATCATTAAATCTAAAATGACATTGACATCAGTGCCGCGTAATTTAAATGGTGCAAGCCTGGTGGATTCAATAAAGCGTGGTTTGTTTAAATAAGGTCGCACCGCAGTGACTGCATTATTGAAACGTTCTAAATGGCCGGTCTGTAAAACTAGATTTTTTGCCGCGGCCATAGCGATTAGTTTATCCGCTTCTTCGATGGTGGTAGTAATGGGTTTTTCCATGAGAACATGCACACCATTGCTCAGAAAAAACTCGCCTATTTCGCAATGATATGGCGTAGGGGTTACAATGCTCACAGCATCGACTTGGCCTACCAATGTTTTATAGTCTGAAATAGCTTGGACATTAGATTCTTTGGCAATACATTTGGCGCGTTCAATATCGACATCGCATACGGCTACTAAATGAGCATTTGGTAGGGCATTATATTTTTGAGCATGGAATTGGCCTAAATAACCTACTCCAATGACGGCAACATTGATCATTGTTCTAAGCATCTAACTGAAAAGGCTAGTGTCCCATATTTTGCTGCTGGTATCAATGTTAGCCTTAAACTCTAACGTTGCTAAGGACTGATTGTATCGATGATCCCTTGGATTTGGCTAGCATAGATAGGTTTTTCAAGCAGTTGCATCACACCTAATTTTTTTAAGGTTTGTGTGGCTTCTTCGAGGATATGGCCTGAAATGACCACGATATGTGGCCTAGGCTCCAGTTGACATAAATATTCAACATCAGGCAGACCTATATCTGTAAAGATGATATCAAATTGCTGGGTTGCTATTAAAGCCTTAGCTGCTTTGGCACTTTTGGTTTTATGAACGGTGGCGCCATTCTTTTTGAGCATAAGTGAAAGAGCTGTTAAGCAAACCTGGTCATCATCGACTAATAGTATATCCATATTTATCCTTTAGGCTTAAAATAATTTAAGCTCTCTATCGCAACTTGTTTGATAAGGCAGGCTAATTGAAAAAGTACTGCCTTTGCCTAGTTTGCTTTGTAAAAATACTTTGGCATCCAAGTCTTCGGAAAAGCGTTTTACAGTTCTTAAGCCTAGGCCATTGCCTTTAAATTGCCCTTTGTAGGAGGGTGATACTTTGCTGAATGGGTCAAATATTGATTCTTGTTTTTCAGCTGAAATACCTATACCAGAATCTTTAATAAAGAAAACAATGCTGCCTTCTTGTTCTAAAAATGTCGCTGATAATTTTACAAATCCTTTTTCTGTGAATTTGATGGCATTACTGGCAATGTTAATAAGAATACGTTTAATGCGCATATTATCAGTGCAGAACGTTTCTGGGACGTTGTCATCTACTTCCCACTCTAAAGATAGGTTTTTTTGTTTGGCTGCTGGTAGTAGTGAATCATGTAATTCTCGAACAAGATCTCGAACATTGATCACAGAGCAGGTGATGTCCATAAAGCCATCTTCAACTTTAGCCATTTCTAAAAGTTCATCATGTTGCTTTAATAAACTAGCAGCGGATTTTGTAATGGTTTCTAATAGTTCTCGTTTATCTTCATCCTCTTCATTTTGTGCCATAACATCGGATAGACTTAAAATGCCCATAAATGCTGTTCTAAAATCATGGCGAGCATTGACTAAAAATTCAGTTTTTTGTAAGTTGGCTTCCTCAGCTTTTTTCTTTTCTTTTAGTAGCATTTCTTCATAACGCCGCTCATTGGTCACATCGACAGCAACACCTGTAACACCAATAATATTGCCGTTGATATCAAAAACAGGGAAGCCTCTATCTAAAATAGAGCGCACTTCACCATCGGGTCTAACTATTTGGTAGTTTTCATTAAAGGCGGCCGAGTAGGGGTCACTTTTCAGTTGCTCTACAAGCTTTTCAATGGGGTGTGATTTATGCTGATCGTTAGGGTGAAGGTAGGTTATCCATAATTCTGGGTGTTCATATAATACTTCACGTGAGCGGCCCCAAATGCGTTCATAAGACGGGCTGATATAGGCAATGCGTGACATATCTGGTTCGCTGAGCCAATAAACCATGGGGCTATTTTCAGAAAATTTAGATAAGAATTGCTTTAAGTTATCCAATGCTTTCGCGGTGTCTGGTTCATTAAAGATCATGCTGCATAGTTTCCTGTGGTCTTATCATGCATTTTTTAGAATCGATCTTAAAATGACATAAAAAGAGAAGGAATTCAATAAATATACGGAAAGTTAATATAAATATTTTTAAAAAAAGGCAAAAGTGCTACAATGGACGTAAGAAATATCTCAGCTTAAATGGGGATATTGTCTAGATAGGAGGTGGGCTTTTAGATAGGGGTCTGAATTAGCTCATTAAATCAGTCATTTAAGGTTTAAAAAATATAGCGAGGGATGTATGTTAAAAACACCTTATGGCACAGCTGCCATGTCAATGGATCGCACCATGTTAATGTCTATGTGGGCAACAAGACTTATTGAAAAACCAAGCTTACTAGAAAATCCAGAGAAGCCTGTACTATTGGCGGGCATTGGGCACCCAACGTTACCTGTGGATCCTGAGATGGCACAATTTGCAGCCAACCATTGGCAATCGTTTGCTGATGATGTGGCTAAGCAATATAAGGATGTTTATCAACCTTCCGACATTACTGAGATTGCCAATAATAATATGCTTGTAAGGCATTATGGCCACCCACAAGGTGAATTGCGTTATCGGAAGCAAGCAGCGGATGCGCTGACAGATTGGTATGGTGTGAGCATCAAACCTGAAAATTTAATGTTTACTAATGGTGGTTGTGCCAGTCTTTATAATATTTTCCGTTCATTACATAAAAAGTACCCGAAAGGATCGCGTGTTATTTTGCCTACGCCTTGCTATCCTTTGCATATCAGCACTGAGCAGTCGCATATACCGCATCCTATTAACGTATTATCGTTACCAGAATATAAAATTACAGCCAAAGCAATTCAAGAAAGCATTGAAGAGGCAATGGCCTTAGCTGAAAAAGATGGCGCGATACCTTCTGCTATCATTTTGTGTGATCCCTATAATCCATTCGGAACAACACTAGATGTAGAAGAGTTGCCAAAAATTGCAAAAGTTTTGGCGCAATATCCTAAAATACTCTTGGTGCTTGATGAGCCCTACGCCGAGATGACCTTTGAGCATAAGCATAAATCGTTGTTTATTTATTGTGAAGAGATAAAAGATAGGGTAGTTGTTATTCGTTCAGCAACCAAATCATTTTCTTTAGCGGGTGAGCGAATGAGTGTTACGATTTGTCAAAATAAATACTTGATGAGTCAGTTAATAGAAACCAATATCATAACTTCGGGCCATGCTGCTACATCACTGCAAGCCATTTATGCTTTTGCTTTGGCAAAGCTAACGGTAGAAAAGCTGCAACGGATTAAAGATTTTTATCAACACCAGGTTGACTATGCTTATGGTCGATTGGTTGATATGGGTGCTGATATGCCTAATAAAAATTATAAGCCTAACTCTACTTTTTATATTTTATGTGATTTAAAAGATTTATATTATTTGCCTCGCTCTGTTAAAGCCACTATTTGTGATCCATCCAATGAACCACACACGACTGCTGAAGAGATTGCCTATACACTTTTATTTAGTGAAGCTATTTTAATAACGCCATTATCTTATTTTGGATTAGAGAGTGATACACCTTATTTTCGTATTACTTGTGCAATCGGTACAGAGTTATTAAGTGATTTTTTTGATCGCTTAGAGTCAAAGTTAGTAGAAGCAAGATTGCGCAAACAAATGATGTTAGGGCAACAAATACAAGATATGCTGGTTCGCTTAAAAGCTATTGACCCTGTTTTTGCGCAACATGCTGAACAGATTATTGCATTGCAAAATACTCAGCCTAATAATATGTCAATGGCAAAGCATCTGCAGCAAAATATTAAGTCGATTGCTCACTGTATGATTAAAGCGAGTCAAATGATTGCTGATTTTAATAAGGCAGGTCATTCTTTAAAAAGTATAGAAGTCAGTGGGCAAATGCCATTGGATGTAAAAAAGAGTATTGCAGCTTAAAGCAATAAAATAAGAATTAATAAGTAGAAGGTTATTGCTATGTTTAGTCATGTATTTAATAAAGCTGAATCTAGATTTTTTCATGCTGTTGCACAGCATCGACCTTAAGCAGCTACGACCTTTACCGTAAAGGGGCTTATTACGGTTGCTAGATTAAAGCTAAGTTTCGGTAACCCTACTTTTGCGCAAATATGCCTTTTTTGGTTCTTGACCCATCACTTTTGCCCCTCAAAGTTCAGTAACATTCTATTTTGAGGCAATGACCCTTTTTTAGGCTGGCTTCGGTAACATTTTTTATGAGTCATTTCGTAGCTAATTCCTCATTTCCACAAAAACTAAATTCTGCTATAATGGTCTCCCATGTGTTTTAAAAAAACTTATGGGAAAATCTAACATGACACGTTATCTTTTTGTTACTGGCGGGGTGGTTTCTTCACTCGGTAAAGGCATTACAGCAGCCTGTTTGGGCACCATCTTGGAATCGCAAGGCTATGCGGTGACTATGATGAAGCTTGATCCTTATATTAATGTCGATCCTGGCACCATGAGTCCAACGCAGCATGGCGAAGTCTTTGTCACCCAAGATGGTGCAGAAACAGATTTAGACCTGGGGCATTACGAGCGCTTTATTAATACACGCATGACTAAGCGTAATAATTTCACCACTGGTCAAATCTATGCTGACGTGATTCGCAAAGAGCGTAGAGGCGATTACCTGGGTGCTACCGTGCAAGTGATTCCGCATATTACCGATATGATTAAAGAAAAAATCAAAGCGGGCGCGCAAGGTGCTGATATCGCCATTGTTGAAATTGGTGGCACGGTTGGTGATATTGAATCATTACCCTTTATCGAGGCTATTCGCCAAATGCGTGTGGAATTGGGTGAAGAGCAAACGCTGTTTATTCATCTAACTTTAGTGCCTTATATTCCAACCTCAGGTGAACTTAAAACAAAGCCAACGCAGCATTCAGTTAAAGAGCTGCGTTCGATTGGTATTCAGCCTGATTTCTTAGTAGCGCGTGTGCAAGAATCTTTGCCAGATGATAAGCGTAAGAAAATAGCCTTATTTACTAATGTGCCTGTTAATCGAGTGATTGCCTTGAAAGACGCTAAAAGCATTTATAAGGTGCCATTGTTATTAGAAGAAGAGGGTTTTGCGGATGCCATCGCTGAAAAGTGGCATTTAGAAAAACGCACGCCTGATTTATCAACATGGAAATGGGTTTATGAGCATCATCTTAATCCTAGCAAAGAAGTGACTGTGGCCATGGTCGGTAAATATATGAGTTTAAGTGATGCGTATAAGTCACTTAATGAAGCTTTGATACATGCCGGTATTCATACCGATACTAAAGTTAAGATTGATTATATTGATGCTGAAGATATCGAAAGCCAAGGTACTGATTTATTAAAACATGCGGATGCTATTTTAGTGCCCGGTGGTTTTGGTACGCGTGGCGTTGAGGGTAAAATTAAAGCTATTCAATATGCGCGTGAAAATAAAGTGCCTTTTTTAGGTATTTGTTTAGGTATGCAATCAGCAGTGATTGAATTTGCTAGAAATAAAGCGGGTATGACCGGTGCAAATAGTACGGAATTTGATGCGCAAACGCCGTATCCAGTCGTTGGTTTAATCACAGAATGGTTGCAAGAAAGCGGTGAAAAAGCAAAGCGTGATGCGCAAAGTGATTTGGGTGGCACCATGCGTTTAGGTGAGCAGGCTTGTCAAGTTTTGCCAGGCACGCTTGCTAACAAGGCTTATGATAGTGAACTAATTAATGAGCGTCATCGTCATCGTTATGAAATGAATAATACTTTTGTTGATAAATTAAAAAATGCTGGGCTTGTTATTAGTGGGGTGTCTAAAGATGGCGAGTTGGTAGAAATGGTTGAGGTTGAAGATCACCCGTGGTTTTTGGGTTGTCAGTTTCATCCAGAATTTACATCGACGCCAAGAACAGGGCATCCACTATTTCAAAGTTTTGTGCAAGCCGCTATTGATCATAAAAAATAGCAGCTTTTCTTTATTTATGCATGTCGATTAACAGCCATTCATCTTCTTGGTTTATGGTTGTTAATGTTAAGGTTTTATAGGCATTTAAAATATTTTTTTCTTCTTCAGCAAGTAAGCCAGATAATATAATTGTGCCGCCGGGGTTTAGGGCTGCAATAAGTCTGTCAGCAAATTCAATTAAAGGTGTTGCTAAAACATTAGCGAAAATAACGTCGAATGTTTGTGCTGGCCATGCTGTGTTAACTGATAATAGTTTTGGTTCTATATGCTGATTTAAATCTAAATTTTGTTTGCTGGCAATGATGGCTTGTTCGTCATGATCTATTGCAGTCACTGATTGTGCGCCTTTGGCTAAAGCTGCTAATGATAGAATTCCAGAACCACAACCAAAGTCAAAAATGGTTTTATTTTTTAGATCATGGGTGGCAATCCACTCTAAGCATAAATGCGTGGTAGGGTGTGTGCCTGTACCAAAAGCAAGGCCAGGGTCTAAGCGTATAAAATCATTTTGGCATTGTTGGTAATTCTTATCCCAGCTTGGAAAAACAGATAAATCATTGTTGCCGTATATTTTAGTAGGGAAGTTTTTTTGGCCTTCGTGCACCCAGTTTTTTTCTTCTAAAATACTAAATTCTATCGTAGGACAATTTTCTATAAAACCTTGCACGGTATCAATGGCATCTTTACATGCTTGCTCGATATTAAATAAAGCAGTAATGCGTGTTTGTGGCCAAAGCTGTGTATCATGCGCTGCAGTATTGGCAAAGCGGGCATCGCCTTTGTTTTGCGAGCCATCAGTAAAGGTAACGCTTAATGCATCGCAAGCTTGAAACATATTAGAAATTAATTCTGCTTGGTTTTCATTAGCGATGCAGATAGCTTCGTACCAGTTTTTAGTTGTCATTGTTTGTATTCTCCCTCTCCAAAATCTTTTATTAACTACTTAAGCACTACTCTCACCTTGTGGGAGAGTCAAAATCTTTGATTTTGGAGAGGGGGAATAATGAAAAACTAATCCCCATCCCTTGCCAACCATAGCTCTAAATAATGAATAGTCTGCGGCGCACTGCTAAAATATTCATCGTCTAATAACGCCAAATGCAGCGCTTGATTCGTATCAATCCCATCAACTACTAATTCAGATAACGCCTGCTTCATGCGGGCAATCGCTTCAGCACGTGTTTGGCCGTGCGTAATGATTTTTCCAATAAGTGAATCATAATGTGGCGGCACTTTATATCCACTATATATATGAGAATCTAAACGCACACCATACCCTCCTGGCGGGTGAAATGTTTTAATAACCCCGGGGGATGGAATAAATGTTTCTGGATGTTCGGCATTAATGCGACATTCTATAGCATGTCCATTAAAGCTAATATCACTTTGTTTTAAGCTTAAAGGTTCACCTGCAGCAATTTTAATTTGCTCTTGAATTAAATCTACTCCAGTAATCATTTCGGTAACTGGATGCTCCACTTGGATGCGTGTATTCATTTCAATAAAATAAAATTCACCATCTTGATATAAAAATTCAAAAGTGCCTGCGCCTTTATAGTGCATAGAAACACAAGCTTTAGCGCAGAGGTCGCCAATACGGTTTCGTGCTTCATTAGTAATGTTTAAAGCAGGGGCCTCTTCAATTATTTTTTGATGACGACGTTGCATGGAGCAATCGCGTTCTCCTAAATGAATAGCATGTTTGCCATCACTTAAAATTTGAATTTCAATATGTCTTGGCAGCTCTAAAAATTTTTCTAAATAAACATCGCTATTGCCAAATGCAGTATTCGCTTCTTGTTGGGTTTGTGCAATAAGATCATTTAATTCTTGTGGATTATGCACAACGCGCATGCCACGACCACCGCCGCCTGCAGCTGCTTTAATGATCACCGGATAGCCAATGGATTCAGCAATTTTTTGATTGGTTTCAGAGTCATCACCTAAAACACCCTCAGAGCCTGGAATAGTGGGCAAGCCAAATTGTTTGGCTGTTTGGATGGCGCTAATTTTATTGCCCATCATTTCTATGGTTTTAGCATCTGGGCCAATAAAAGTAAAATTAGATTCGGCGACAGCTCGTGCAAAGTCTGGGTTTTCAGCTAAAAAACCATAACCGGGGTGAACGGCATCGACGTGTGCAATTTCCGCAGCACTAATTATATTGGCGATATTTAAATAGCTGTGTTTTCCAGCGGCCGGGCCAATACATACAGCTTCATCAGCTAATTTAACATGTTTTAAATCTTTATCGGCAGCAGAATAAACAGCTACGGTTTGTATGCCTAAAGTTTTACAGGCACGCAAAATGCGCAAAGCAATTTCACCGCGATTGGCGATCATAATTTTCTTAAACATCGTGTGTTCCCTAATCAGAGATTATGCTAAATAGGGCATCGTCATATTCAACCGGTTGGCCATCTTCAATTAAGCAAGCTTCGATGGTGCCGCTATGAGAGGCTTTGATAGGATTAAATACTTTCATCGCTTCAATAATACAAAGCGTATCGCCAGCTTTAACTGATTGCCCAGTCACTACAAAAGGTTTGTCGCCAGGTGTTTTTGCTAAATAAACAGTGCCTACCATAGGTGAGTGCTCTATAATACCTTGAAAGCTGCTATCTTTGTTGGCTGTTTCAGTAGGGGTTGGTTGTGCTATAGAGGGTGTTTGCACATGATAAGTTGTATCTGGGGTTGCAGAAGCTGAGCTTTGCTTGCTAATACGTACAGATTCATCGCCTGATTTTACTTCAATTTCGCCAATAGCACTGGCATTAAGCAAGTCAATGAGCTTTTTAATTTTTCGTAGGTCCATTTCAGGGTCCTTGAATGAGATTATTTCAGCAGATTATAGCTAAGTTCGCTTAAAATGCCAATAACTTCGTGCATTGTGTGTTTTTATTTATGTAGAAGGTTGCTTTCAATGTAAATTAATATATTTATAAGCTTAAGTAAGGTGATGTCCATTTTGGTATGCTTGTCCATTAATTGATCTTTTCAAAGGAGTGTGTTAGATTGACTATAACTTAATTTGATATATTAGATATTAATTGTAACCATCTAATATAATAATATATTATGAGAAAATTAAAATATTTAAATGAAGTCACCTTTATGCTTCCTTTGTTAGCATTAATGCTTGTTTCCTTAGATGGCACCAATGCTGATTATGAGAACAATGTTAATTATACTACTATGAATAAAACAACCACAGAGGTGTTTTCTGAAGAGCTTTTATTGTGGCTTACCGTATTCGGTAGTATTGGCAGCGCTTTAGGAGTGCCTTCATTTATTCTCGCTGTTATTTTGGCTTGTCAAGGTTGGTTTGCAAAGAAGAAATTTGAAAATAAAGATGTTATGTCAGCAAGAACGGCAGCGATGATAAATTTTGATTCTAATAGCAACTTAATGCGTTGGGGTAATTTTAACTTTACTGTAGGTTTGTTGGAACAATCAATTAGAGATATTCTTGGTTTGAACCCTCTTCATCCCATTGATAGTGCGGATAGATCTGCCATATCCAATTATCTTAAAAGCCACAGGGTCGATCAAATAGTTAATGCAATGGGTCAAGATAGAAAGTGTTTTAGCAGTGATCCATTGCTTAAAGGAAGTAAGAATAGAAATACTTTAAGTTTATTTATTAGGTTTGGGGAGACTAGAGCAAGAGTAATTAGAGCTTTTGATATAGGTGTTCGATCTTTGCCTCGTAAAGGGCTGAGAAGGAGTAATGGCACTGCGATACCATTTATGCCCAATTATTTTCGTGATACATTGATTCATCAATTTAGTTTGCGTATCAATCGGAATGATAGAAGTTCTCAAGAAAATAAGTGGCCCTTTGTTTTTTTAAGGCGCTTACATAGGCGGATTCAAGAGGAGAGGGGTCTAAGTAATCAAGTTATCAAGGAAGATGAAACTTTGTCTATTGTTTCTTATTTGGCTAGTGTAGGTAATATGCATGAACTTTTACTAACAGCTGATGCTTGTAAGCGTCCCTCTGTGAGTATCAATGATGGTATGTTCTATATACAGAGACGAGTCCCAGAATATATTGTCGAGTCCATGGCTCAAAGGCTTGTATGTGTGGTTTTTCCTCAAGATGATTCACCTACTGCTGTATTATCTATGGATTCGGGTTCTGATACAGAGGATATGCAGCCTGATGATCGAGAGTCAAAAGAGCTTTTGGGCGTAGGCTGGTTTTCACATAAAACATCACCTAATAGCAGTTTTGAAGAGGATCCGGATGATTCCAATAATAATAACTTAGCTGACGAGGATATTAGTGCTAAAAATATGGAGTCTAATTCTCCCTGAGGCCAAGGGAAGTCGCTTAGTTGAGAAATTTGATTATCGTAGTATAATAGCTGACATTGAATGTGTACGTATATTATTTTGGTTAAACAATAATCTGGTGAAGTCAGGTTTAAAGTAGGATATTTGGTTTGAAATTACAGTCTAAAATGGCTTTGAAGTTTTGTACATTATTGGCGGTTGCCTTGGGTGCTTCAACAGAGAAAAATAGTGATAGCAGCGTTGCTAGCAATTCTTTCTCAGATAAATCTGAATTTGAGCAGTGGGCTACTGCTTCTATAGCAATAGCTCTTATTTTGGCTGGCATGCTTAGTATAGGTATTAGTGTTCGTATTTTTTGTCAAAGAAAGGCTTTAATGGATAACTTGGCAGATGACAATACTGCTTCTGGCACTTTTGCGCACCAATTAGCCCTGTTGCTTCACTTAAGCTTCTATAGTGAAGCTGAGCAGCAAGCATTTAAAAAGTTATCAATGCAGATTTATAACCCTTTAGCTTCAGTGTTTGGCTGGAATAATGACACTGATAATGCAGAAATTAAGGCGATGGCAGAAATGGCAGCATCTTATATTCGTAACAATCCATTGTGTTTTTATCAAAAAAATTGCTTTCGTGGTTTTATCGGCAGCACTGACTGGGCACTGTTTGTATCGATGGCTTTGGTGACTGAACTTGTCGGCAATAAGTCGACACCGGAGGAGCCGCTATCATCTTTTCAAAGTAAGCTTCTTATAACAGATGCATCTTTGAATGAGAGTGTGCAGTGGCAGGTGCAAGATATTCAACAATGTTTGATCAACTATACTGGGCTGGCTACTTTTCCTGTTGAATCACTTAAGTCTATTGCTCAAGCTTTGATAAGTATTATCAACAAAATGCCTGGCTGGTGTGCTTTTGCTTTGATGGGAATTATTGATGATGCTTGTGATGTTGCTGATGCCAGTGATATTAATCACGCTGAAGAGACGTATAATATTATTGAAAAAATTAAGGCTTTCCGATTGAATGATAGCAGTATTGATCAAATAAGATCTAAGGCATGGGAGGCTCTTTATGAAAGGAATATTACTGTATCTACACAAGATTATCTAAGGGGTTTATTGGACTCTAATAAAATCAAAACAATGGATCAATTTCTTAAGCAGATGCATGATGCTTCCTTGCCAGAGTTGGATATAGCCTACCTATCTATGGCTGCTAAGCAATTAGGCATAATAGGACAGGGCAATGGTTTTGAAGCTGGTATTTTTCATTCGTTACTTGTGGCTGCAGCTGACAAAAGGCAAGAGCTCATGGGTGATGCGGTTAAGCATGTATCAAGGTTTAATACGGCTAAACAAAATAACAGTACGCCAACACCGCCATCCTCCCCAGCTGGTGGAAATACGAAGGAGTCAACTTCTTTAGGTAAAGGCATGGCTCCAAAGCAATTGTTTTAGGCTGTAAAAATAACCTGATTTATATGTAGTTGTTTTAGCGCACAATTACCCATTTGTCGTTTATTTTTGCAAAAATAACTGGAATAGTTATAAATGAACTTTTATCAGTATAGTTTAAAGCAAGAATGGGTGTTGTATGATCCCAGCTTACTAATGTTGCTAGCTTGCCATTTCCGAAAACTTTAAGATATGTGTATTTTGGAATGATTGGTGTAGGTATTAAATCAGGATTGTTAGCAATATCCTCTAAGCCAAGTTTATCTTGCATTTTTTTCTCTGTGGAGTAATAAGCTTCAGCATACTCACTATTTCTTAAATGAAATAAGGGTGCAATTTTATTAGCACTATGGTTTTTTAATGCTTTCCAAATTATATTATATTGATCTAATAGTTGTATTTTGGTTTCGGGTGTTTGATTAATTGTTTCGCCGTGCTCTATCCATGACCATTTTGGCAAATCAAGTGGAATTTGAATTGACCTGGAGAGTGCTACACCTGAACCAAATTCACCGTTAAATGGCTCGGTTTTGATTTTTGAAACTACAATATCACCACCATTTTCTTTTTGTATAGAGTTGTTATTATTGGTAAGTATAAAGTTTCCTTGCGGTAAACTTGTGGCAAGATTACCTTCCTTTGTGCTAATTTCATTAGGATTTGATTTGAAATTTATTGTTGTAAGTATAATTGGCTTTGATGTTCCTTCATTGTCTTCTAGAATTAGCTCTAAATCTGCTGTGCATTCGCTGGCAGGAAGTTGGCTATATTTTTCAGCATCTTTAATGGGGGCAATATTCAATGCAAGCGTATTTTTATCATTGTTGATCCATTGATTGATAGGCATTCTTGTATCGACAGGTAAGCCATCACTATCATTCATAATACTTACATCATTTATTTTTGCATTATAGGTGCAGCCAGATATTTTTATATTTAAGTAAAGGTATGGTTTTGTTAGCATGGTTTTATCCTTGATGATTGCGTATGTATTGGTTTGAATTGAAATCAATAAAATTAAAATTACGAAATAGTATAAATATTTTCTATTTTTCATTATAGATTGTCTCCATTTAATTCAGGTTCGCTGTATTCTTTTGGCCAAACGGATGGTTTAAATATATCATATTTATTTTTATATTCTTTACGAAGGCCTCCTTTCTCAAGATGCATTTGTTTAGGCGGGGTGTTACTATGCTGGCCTTGGTGTATTTCAGAGCTGCCAACTTCATAAAAATATGACCAATATAGAGTTAACCCACTAAAAACAAATTGAGCACCAAAGGTCGGTCGAGAAAAATTGTTCATATCTGCCTTCAGCTTAACTGACAATGCGCTTTCAGCATAAGTCATTAAGCCGCCAGCTATTTTAATTACAAATACTTGTAATTTGGCATCAATAACGCCTTTCATTGTCAGTGTTATTTTGGGTTCTGTCAATCCTTCGGTTTTGGAGTTCCATTTTCCATTAATATCTTTTGTCCAGGTTAAAGTTGCCGCAATTGTTGCATTGGCAATAAAGTCTATATTTATATCAGATTGAAAGTTAGCTTTTTTATTGCCTATGCCTTTTTCTAGCTTATCTTTTATTTTAAGTATAAATTGTCCATATCCTGGCACAACAGAAATAAGCCAGTTTAATATTTTTGCATCTGCTTGAATTCCAAAGAGTGGGTTAAAGTCAATTTTTATTTCATATTCACTAGATACTAGGTAACTATTTTTTAGTTCTATATTCTTATAGTGTCCTCCCAAACTTAAGTTTGGCCAATCAAAATTAATATCCATAAGATCTGATTTGATGCTTCCTATATGTGGTACAACACCATCTAAAAAGGATTGCAATTTATTGAATATATGCTTAGTCGCACTGTTGTCTTTATAATGCCCACCTTCTTTATCAGCACTGGCACCAAGCTTCCAGGTGGAGTTATTGCGTTTAACGCTGATGCTGCCGTCTAGCTCCCATTGGCCATCCTCTTTAAGTTTTTTCCAGCCTTGGTTTTTATTGGCTTCGCTATCCTCTTCGGTTTCGTAAGTGTAACTAACTGAAATTTCGCCATCCCATTCCACGGGTGCAAAAGATTCAATGGTGGCGGTTTTGATATTTTTGCCTAAGCAGCTGAGTGATTCCACGGTGTAAGTGGTAGGGTTACTTTTGGGTAAAAATATTTCTTTAAAAAAGCCTGTGAAATCATGGGTAATCTTTTCATTAGGGTTGGATAAAATATCGATATCAGTGCTTTGAAAATATTTTTTCATACCTTTAGGGCCGGTTACTCTAAAACCTGCGCACTGTGCTTTAACAGATGGGTGTTGGTAACATTGGCCATTAAAGCTGACATGCACTTTATCTGGTGTTTTATCGTCTGCAATAACCTGCAAAACATAGTTTTGATTTTGTGTGGGTTTGCCGTTAGAAACATCTAATGTATATGAACGACTGCTATGGCTGCACTTCAATGTAAACTGTTGAAAAGTGCAAGGTTTTGTTGGCGTATGAATACTAGGTGGTGGGGTGATCGCTTTGGCAGGTGTTGTAACAACGGGTGTAGGATTATGTTTGACTGGGGTGGTTGATTGCCATTGTGGTAACTCAATTTTTTTAGTGTTTGCTGGGGTAAGTATAGCTGCCGCCACAGTGCTTACGCCACTGCTCACTTGGCCATTATCTTTGGACGGTGATTTTAACACGGCAGCGACTTTGCCGTTAATTAAAATATCATTGTTACCAGCGGCAATTGAATCATCCACAGGACCGTGTTTAATTAAATCACCAACGCGTGATGCAGGTTGGCCTTCCAATAAAACATTGCCAGAACCTTGCTTGACCGTGCCGGTATCGAGTGGGTATTTAACTTGTTTGCCTTTAGTGACTAATTCGCCGATGTGGCCATCAGGTGTTTTAAGGTTAATATTTCCGCCGATGA